>Ga0126342_10014512_pt1 | contig 13902 bp, 9 predicted proteins | sample Cyp1metagenome_FD_92528 | JGI IMG/M metagenome (GOLD analysis project Ga0126342, IMG submission 92528) | Coral microbial communities from Lord Howe Island, Old Settlement Bay, Australia - Cyphastrea 1 metagenome | ecosystem: Host-associated > Invertebrates > Cnidaria > Coral ...
GTCACAAAGTGCCACGCCTGCCACGCGAAACGAAGCAACGACACGTCCGAAACCCCCAAAAATAACCACCTCTGCAAAACTTCCCATAGGCACGGCCATACGGACCTCGTACGAACGGTTGCGAACGGTTGCGGACGGTTGCGGACGGTTGCGAACGGTTGCGACCGTGAACGCAACGTCGAGCGAACACACCCTCAACCCCCAGACCCCCAGAGTGAAACGGGAACCATTGCTACGCATTCGGGAAAAAGGTACCTGAAATGGTCATTGATATAGCAATGGGATTACCATGCTCGTTGCTCAATACTTTGGGGGCACAGTTGAGTTTTTTTTTTTTATGGTATAAACATAGTCTGATACACACCCGAAGTTGGGAATAGTTGGGATATGAGGCCAGAACTGTGGGACTCCATGCCATGATGCCAGGGCTTGGGTTGAAAAATCCCCCAAGAAAAATGGCCTTTTTCCCAAAACGTCCCGATGTTTTCCCATTTGAACCCAAAAAAAACCGACCAGCTGAATATTCCCCAAATGGGATGAAGAGAATTCCCCAGCAACCCCCAATCCCAATTTTATTTGAAGTTCCTTCGTCAAACCCAAGTTTTGGTGATCAACACAAGTTTGTTGGTTAAATCGCGTCAAGTCCTCTCCTGTTCTCATTATTGTTGCATATGGCATCCAATCACCCTCTCGGGCAACAAGAACACGACCCAGTTGTGCATATATGCATATAATTGCATATACGTATTATACATGCACATATAGATGCACAATCATACATGCACAACCAGATATATTATTCATTAGATCAGGTATTAACCACTAGTTTAACCACTATAAACCACTATTAATCACAATAAAAACCATGGGCACATTGCATACCTACCTACGATTACCTACGTACATATTAGAGTTATGGTCGCAAAAATTCCATGCGTCCCACAGAGGTGATGCCTTCGCAGAATCCTGGCTGTTTCGCCCCGCGGCGAAAATGACAGCGTGGGGATTGGACGTGAGACATGGAGATGGGAAGAATGGGAATATCATGGGAATATCATGGGAATATCATGGGAATATCATGGGAATATCATGGGAATATCATGGGAATATGACTTAAATGAAATCGGGAGATTTCTATGATGATTTCCATGTCCCATGTTAGTGATATCTATTTAATCTCCCTATCATTTAAGTCATATTCCCATGATATTCCCATGATATTTCCATGTTTTTTTTCATTTGATATCTCCATGGAAATGTATCCCATGTTGATCATGAAAAACACGTGGAGTTTTTTGGAATTTGCTTTGGAATCATGGGATTGACTGGATTGACCTCTGGTAAACATACAAAAAACGATGGAAAATCACCATTTTTGATGGGAAAATCACCACTTTTAATGGGAAAACCATTGGAAAACCATGGGAAAATGGTGATTTATATGGTAAATCACCATTTTTTTAATGGGAAAAGCAACTATAAATCGACTGGGCCATGATAAAAAGTTCGCAAACTGTAAACGTTTACCAGGCCGGGTAGCCGCCATGGTCATGGACGGCATTGGTCAAGTCATCACTATGACTTGGATCGAACTCGATGGGCCCTTCCATAGCAATCGATTGAATTATCGGAGGGTACCCGGCCTGGTGATTTGTTACATACTTGGTGGCTCATCCCACTTAGTAAGTGGGTTATAACCCCAGTTATAAATGGGATTTTTGTAGGGTTAATCCACTTATAACTGGGGTTATAACCCACTTACTAAGTGGGATGAGCCACCAAGTAGCGAACTGGAACATGGCCCAGTCGAAATAGTGGATTTACCCATTGATAGCATGTTGATTTTCCGATTAGTTATGTAAACGTTTACCAGAGGGTAACCAACAATATATAATGGGAGACTTGATGTGGATGTATAGTGGGATATGGATCAACAATGTCAACCTGGGATTAATGTTGACCCCAGTTGATAAATTAATTAGGGTGTTACCCCCAAATGAAGATAATCTGCTAGTAAACAGGTAGCCCCCAATAAAGCAACCCATGGGTGTTGAGAAAACCTTGTGGTTTGATGGAAAAACTCCACTACCCTCTGGTAAACTAGCAGTTTTCTATTGAACATGGCCATAGAAATAGTTGATTTGCCTATTAAAATGGGTGATTTTCCATATTTTTTTGTTAACGTTTACCAGGCCGGGTAGATCCGAAAATTATTTCCTTTCGACATCTCTCAGGGGTCAACAAGGTCAACCGCTATGACGAAACCTATAGCCTGGCGGAACATTGGCGAGAAGCTGTGACGCACATGCGCGCAGGTCGGGAGAACTGATAACTGCGGTGACCCCATTTACAGGTAAGAAAACTTCCTAGCCATGGTGACCATCATGGTGACCATCATGGTGACCATCATGGTGAACACCAAAATAGCTGGGATTTCTGGATCTTCATCCCCAAATGGTATCGCTATCCAGATCGCTATCGCCATGAACAGTGACGAAGGTGGGATGGTCCTCCGCTGATTTGCGCGTTCGAGCCCCCACTATGATCATGTTTGGGGGGAGAAAACAGAAATCGACTTTTTGGGGATGTCACCCAATTTTCAGCACTCATGCGATCTCATGCAGTATGGTTGTCTCAGAAACATGATTTCAGTTTTTTCATGATGTTTCACGTTTGTTCATCTTGTTTTATGTTGCTTTATGGCATGGTTTAGGTTCGTTCATTGTTTTAAAATGTCGTTTTATGTTGTTGGTGTTGGTGTTGATGTTGTTTGCATGCTTCCTCCTACTTAGTCTTAGTCTTGCCTCTTGGACCTAGTTCCCACCTTCCCAGGGGTTCGGAAGGCCAATATCATTGGACCCTCTCTCAAAGGGGCCCATATCATTGGACGTCCAAAACCTACCAAGACTTTCTGTCTTCAAAAGCCTTCTTTTACTACTTGGAGGCGCAGGTGTTACTATTAATAGTTAGTTATACATATATATATAATATATATATATAATATACAATTACGGTGATAATCCCCCCATAAGTTGAGATATAAACCCAACAAAACGAAGCGGCTAAGCGGCTAAGTTCGCCAGCACCCTGCCGTGGCCTGCCAGGGGGTGGCTGCAACGACTTGATCTTCAGCGGAGTCTTGGCAAACTCATCGGTGAAAAACAATGGTCCCATGGAAAAAGGGAGCTATAGATATATTGTATGATAGTATGGATAATATTATGGTATAGTATGGTATAATAATGATAATAGTTTTGATATAATATATTATGTATATGATATAATATACTATACTATAGTGATATCATTAAGTATCCAATACTATTAGAAATAGATCTATATTATACTATACCATCTATTGGTGATATCATTATCCATACTATAGTCTTATGATATCACCAATAGATGGTATGGTATGGACAATATTATGATATCAATATTTCTAGTCAGATTAATATTATCTTGATATCAATAGATAGTATAGTACTTAGTCTATTTATCAGTCTATAGTACATCTTGTATGTATGATATACTATTGTCTTATGATATCACCAATAGTACTATATTGATATAGTATATCACTATTGTATCATCAATGTTCCATGATCATCTTGGTGCTAATATCCTATCGCTATCCATACTATACTATTTTGGTGATGATCATAATATATCATAATCATAATACATGTCCCTGGGAATCCCGTTCTTAACCAAGGGATGACAGAGAGTAGCTTGAACACCGCTCAATTTCAAAACTAACTCATAGTAACTCATCATATCTCCAAACATTTTCCAGGTGAATTTGGGATGTTTGGATCTGTGTTCCCACTTCATGAATGAAACAGGTGCATGGCTCTATGCCACTGGGCCACCTTGATGGAGACTGGAATTTCATATCCCACGTGATGTGATGTAAATCTTGCATGTTTGAGGTGTAGGGCCATGGTTCTCTAAAGTTCTCAATTGGCAAAGGGTTTTTTGAATTTCAGGATAGATGTGATATGATTCAAACATATTTGATTTCGCGCTGAACTGCTGACCCACCCTATTCTTCTCCACATGACTTCACCCTTTCGCGCCATGGATGCTTCTGATTTTCGCACCTGGCAAGTGCCTAGTGATGATGATTAGCAACTCAGCAACTGCCCATCACAGGAGCATCCCAACCAGTTTATCACTGGGTTATGACCCTAAAATTCTGTCCAAGTTTTCGTGCATTTCCAGAAGAATTCCCCCCATATTTTTAGAGGTTGTGTTAGCCCTTTATATTAATTTTCCCAACTTGGGACCCCAAGAAAAGTATGAGGGTCACATGGTCAACCAAGTTCTGAGGACATGCTTCGGTCTTGACCTTCTGCGTCTTGCTGTACCAAGATCCTTGGCCATAAAAAAGTTAGCTAAACATGACCACCAAAAAGTTGAGTATTTCCCTAGCTAAAAACATATAGTATAGGTATCCTATGATATCCTATGATATCCTTAGTTGTATTGGGATGAGTATTTCCAAAACCACATGGCACAGGGATCTCCCAGCTGATCCATCCGTGGCATGATTTCACCTAGCTGGGATTCTCCAGTCAGCCACCTTTGATTCGCGGATCCGGAGGGCAATTTATCATACCCTCTGGTTATGACTAACAGTTTGCCATGGAAAATCCCCATTTTTAATAGGTAAACCATCTTTAAATGGACCATGTTCCATGGCTATGTTAAATAACCAGAGGGTAATTTATCCCGAAGAATGATGGGATTAACAATATTAACATGGATGAAGCAGCGATTTTTCTCCAGGACATTTGGGATGGCCCCTGGTAAACTAGCACAGCTATTGAAGATTGCCATAGTTAAATACTTGATTTACCAATGAATAGCATGGTGATTTACCGATTAGTTAAACGTAAACGTTGACCAGGCCGGGGGCGATGACATCACTGGCCTCTCCAGACCGAGGACTTTGGCGCCAGCAGATGGCTTCAGAGCTTTCTCTGGTGTTGGGATCCACGGGGAAGGGGAGAGGGGAGGCAAGCCACTCCTGATGTGGGGATGAACGCTTCACCCCTCGCAGGATTTCGCAACCACTGCATTTTACTCAAACTCGCCAACCACTGACATAGCTATGGAGAAAAATCACCATGGATATAATAGGTTTTTTTATCGAACTGGTCCATTTGGCTTCCATAGTTCTATTTGTGTGAGTTTAGAAGAGGGTACAATGTGAGGCCCCCCAGTGATGTGAATGTTGGTTTATAAGCCCCATTAACTATAGTTATGAGTGCAATAAACCATAGTTATTGGAGTTATAAACCAACTTAGCTATCTAGGGGGCCCCACATTGTATCATCCATTTACCATACATTGCAACGACCTCACTGAGAACTCACGAGCGGTGTCCAGCTTCTTTTGGGGCTAACTATCCCAAAACGGCGAAGAAAATCAGGTGGCTTCTCCGCTCCTTCAAATGTCATGATTTTGGCCGGGGGTATTTTACAGCCAATAAACAATTCATTGATGGTACTTCCCAACAATCTCCCTGGGTTTTAAATCTCAAGTACGTTTCTCTTCACTTGATTACTGACCGCTTACATCATTGCTTGATCCAAACCCCATGACAACCGTCTCCAACTGAGGTTTATAATTAGGCATACCTCTACATATTTGGGATGATTTCAAGATGATCCCCTACTTTTGGTTGATGGGATGCTTTACGATTGGATTTACCACCGAGAATATCTATCTGAATAGACAGGGTGTTTTTTTCAGACCCCTATTAGAGATGATGCAAAATGATCTCATTTAAGGATTTATGACGATGATCAGCTACTACATTGGATGGGCAGGGAGATTCAATCCCGCCAAAACTTTGATGTGCCAGGTGTGACACTTCTGTTTCCTCCAAATAAACTCGATCGTGACCTTCCAACTTTAGGGAATACAACAACATTATCAGATATTATCAGTCTCAAATAGAAGACAACCCTTTCCAAAGCCATTTGAAGTGTGGATTCAATGTTGCATCCACCCTATGGTGACAGCGAGGTCGAGTGCTTCATGCGTCGTTGCGCATTGCATGGGCACTCAGTGGGTTGCATGGGTCACCCTATGAATCCATTGTGAGTAGCTGGGGTTAGTTCTCCCCCAGCAATGGGTCTCAACTATAGGACTATAGGTGTTTAATATCTACTTGCAGTACGATTTCATATTTCATACACATCTAGATACATGACATGATCTACATATATTTATTCATATACACAAATCGATACATACATACATACATACATACATGCATACATACATATATATATATATATATATATACATACATTTTTACATACATATAGCAATGTACATATATATATACACATAATATACAGTCAACTATGTTTAAATATACACATATATACATGTTTATATTTAAATTTAGGTGTTATAAGTGTTATATATTTACACACACATATACACATGTTTTGATACCCACTAGACGACAGTGTGGCCCGAAAGGAAACATCAAATGTTCTTCCAAAGACAAGTCACACACGGGAAGGGTTGCTTCCAAAGGATGATGTTTATGATAGACGGTGCTGGTGTCATTTATGATGATCATGATGAAGAAGACGAAGAGGATGAATATAAACATGATCATTGGCGGTCGCTGTTTGGAAGGAACCCTTCGCAGTAACTGTTGGGAATATATATATATATATATACATATGTACAACACATATATATATATATATATATATTGTTGATTTATGTACATATATAAAATTGACGACTTCAGCCCAAAACATCCTGCCATCCAGGTCCAAAGTCGAAGCCACCTTTCTGTGGACATCGTTGTGGCCGTCATCTTGGCGCTGCTGCTGTGGCATCTGGTGCCAGAAAAACCCAAGGACGAAGAGGCTACAGGATGGGGTTTTGGGTGATATAACTAATTATATAACTATAAACTATAAGGGATGATATAAATCAAGATTAACTTTAATGGTGAGAAACTATTTGTATAAAGGTGTATTTGTACAAGTTGGTATATTCACTGTCTGTATGCTATAATTTGATATAGTTTGAAAAGAACTGATATCACTGATGCCATTGATAATTATGGTGATACCCATGGCTATAATTTGATATAACGGTGAGAACTTCCACAAGTTGGCAAAGAGGCCCTACAATTGTTTGATTTATATCCACTTATTAGCTGGAGCTACACCCCTAAATAGGGAATTTAACATGATTTAACCAACAAACATGGATGTATGATGGGGCTACAAACGGGATAAGATATATTGAGAGAACTCAGCAACAATTTTTGTGATCTTTGGGTGGCAGTTTAGGGAATATGGTGTTTTTCACCAGTCGAATTTAGACATGCCCCATTTTCAGACAAACCAGCATCATAGTTTAACCAGTGAAGATTGGATGTGGCAAACGTTTACATAGCGAACTGGAAAATCATCATTTTTAGAGGGTAAATCAACTATAACTGGGCCATTTTGCTTCCCAAATATGATATGATAGCATGATATAGCCCATCAATAGCGCATCGTATCTTGTTGTAGGGTACCCCAGAATTCTACGATGAATTAAAGCAAAACTCACTACCATGCTTATGTGATGGGTATACCCAATTTTCAGATGCACCCAAATGATGGTTTAAACATGAAAACATATTGGAATTGTGCCAGCGAAATTGACATGATATACCCTCTGGTAATTTAACATAGCTATTGAAAATGGCCATTTATAGTGGATTTTCCCACTAAAAATGGTGATTTTCCATAGTTATGTTAGTTTACCAGAGGGTAACCCGTTATGCTTATATTATCATGTTTAATCAACAACTAGTTGTGATTTCACAAACGAAACTGGTGATTCAACCAGCACAAGTGTTGGAGAGGTCACCCAACATGGATCGGGATTTTGAGCTAAGACACATGGGATTTTCAGGCAGTTTAACCAGCAAACATGGGGACTAAACCAACAAAGAAGGGAGTTGGAACAACAAAAGAAACAAACAACCAGGCAAACAGAGAAATAATGAGATCTTTACCATCCCACGAATCAACAACTGTTCACTTCCTGGGTCGTGTCGGTTGTTGAAAGTGTGTTTGCACAAAGCACAGAAGCAACGGACAATAGCACGTGAGGTTAATCATTGTTCAATGATGTTCAATCCATATAATATGGGGTGTTCGCTGACGTTGCTTAGCCAAGATGATCATAAACATCACGATGTGGGGGTTTCCTAAACTGGAGGTACCCCCAAATCATTCAAAATTGCTCATGATCAATGGGAAAACACCAATGTTTTGAATTGTTTGGGGTAGCCAGATTTTAGGAAACCACCATATGTTGATATGGAGGTTTCCTGAAATGGGGGTACACCCAATTATCATCCATGTTTGTTTGGGATTTTCCTTTATAAACCATCCAGCTATTGGGGTACCTCCATAGGAACCCCCCATATTTTGATATAAAGCGAACTCCAGGAAATCGTGTTCACGAATTTAAGCGGAAGAGATCACCCACGATTTTTTGTACAGTCATTCCAAAATAGATGGATTTTAGTAATTATCCTATATTTAAGGGGATAATGATCTATGTTATTCTATTTTCACTATAATTTGATTGATTGATTTACTTTTCCCCATAAATTCCATCTATTTGGGGATAACTATATAATTAGCTTCAGCCCCAGAAAAAGGCGCTGCTTGGATGATCCCCAAAGGATCGATCGGATCAACTGGGTAACGGTGATGGCGGAAACTTCTCAAAACATCTCCCAGGGAAAACCCCAGGTCCAAAATGTGTGGCGGGAAAACCATGGAAAACCCCATTTCACTCGAAGTTTCATATCCACTCACATCGTGTGTTTCTTTTGTCTATATCATCTATAGTCTATATATGTCTATATCGTTGATCTCCGCTTGAAAACCAAACGTTGTTATCATGGCATGGGTTTTCTCAAACGCCTCCGCGAGTTCTTCGGCAGTGCTCTGGTGCGGTCTTCGGCCATAGGCCGGAATGAATCAATGGGGAATCTATGGATATACTGGAATTCAGAAGCTGTTGAGATAGCCCCATTTAGTTATATGTGTGAAATACTGGATATACATCTAACATATAATTATATGTGTAAAATAGCCCCATTTAGTTCAAGCATTTGCCCATTAAAAACGTTAAATTACCAGAGGGCAACTTGAAACCCTGTAGAAAAAGTTCCAGTCCCAGTCCTGCTTGTGGAGGATCGCCGGCCCCCCAAGTGTAGTCTACTTATTTAGGATGAAGCACCAAATGATGGCCAAAATCGCTGGCAAATGGAGATCACCCCAAACATCGCAAGATGGTGGCATTGACCTATCTCCAGTTTGCCCAGAACAGCCACCAATATGGAAAGGGATATTTAGCAGCAGTGAGGATTCAGTGAGGATATTGACCAGCGAAGAGCATATCAATATGGGATATTACGATATATGACGTGTACCTGCGGGAAGAGGCTTGTATAATTCAGCTGCAGTTGAATTAAAACAGGCGACAGATTCAGGGTGTATTCACCAAGCATATGGGGATTCACCCAAGAAGATATAGAGAGATTGGCCAAAACATCATGCGCATGCTTCACCAGCAAGCATTGCACCAACAAAGCCGGAGCTTTCAAACAAAATACCCTCTGGTACTTTAACATAGCTATTGAAAATGGTCATTTATAATGGATTTTCCCATTAAAAATTGTGATTTTCCATAGTTTTTTGTATGCTTACCAGAGGGTAAGGGGGGCAAATTTCACCCAGTAGAAATTGGGATTTGCCCCACAGGCCACTGTTTTGGTCCCGTGGGGATTTCAGCGGTTGATAGCAGTTGCTTGTGGGTCACTTTGTAATCAAGCAATAGTGGGATACAAACAATGGGATATTTTTTTGTCCAATCATCTATGAATCACTATACACTAATCGACACGCATTCATGCAAGAATGTGATATCATATATGTTACACATGGCACATATGTGTATATATTTCAATGCGTATGTAACATACATATATATCGAATCGATAGATATGTTTGATTATTTTTGTATGTGTGTATATATGTTTCCAGACACACAATCACATGTAAATGTATGATCTATCTCTGGCTGTCGATGACGTTGTGTGGAGATAGTATCGCTGGATGTCCAACACTTTCGGTTAAATGGGCTAGCCTTGGACGTATCGTTTGTAAGCAATGATAAACACCCACACGGTTTCAACCTGTTTCAGCATGGTCATTTATCCACTGTTTCAGCTTCAAAAGCAACACATTCACCATTAAAACTCATGTTCAATTACAAACTAGATATTTCATGATATTTCTCTACAAAAATCTAGAAGTATGCATTCAAACTGCACCGTGGCACATCACTAAGTTACTAGTTGGCCTATGTTTATCATTGTTTATCCATCTAACTAAAGTTAATTCATTACCATAACCAAAATTTAAACTAGATAGTTCAACCAACTTAGCCAACAAACCGCGGCACCACCTTGATATGTTATCATCAAACTATATATTAAAAAACGAGCTTTTCAGGTACAACAAAGCTGGATTTTTCATGATGTTTCAGGCTTCAACCTGTCATTCATCCCAGTATCCCAATCATATCCCAAGCATATCCCCATTATATCCCAATTATATAAAATCATATTTATATATATATATATAATATAGTATATATATATGGTTTCTAAATCACCTCAACTAATCCCATTTTTGTTGGCATTTTCCATGGTTTTCCCAGGCTTAACCCTCATCCAGGCTGGAGCAGCGCGCTGGTGGCGTCCTTGGCCCTGCTGGCGGCGCTGCTGACGCAGCCTGATGCAGGGCCCATGAGTCTGGCGAATCAGCTGCGCCTGGCGCAGGCGCGAAGTGAAGCTCTGGTTGGTGGGAACTAGTTGATATATGGTGGTTGATTACCCTCTGGTAAACTAACATAACTATGGAAATTGGTCCATTTAGTTCGTTGATCTACCTATTTTGAATGGTGATTTTCCATAGCTATGTTAGTTTACCAGAGGGTATCTATTATAGATATATTTGATATATTGGTTGATTATTATTTGATCTATTAGTTCTGGTTATTTAACATAGCGAACTGGAAATTGGCCCATAGAAATAGATGATTTTCCCAGCGAACGAAACCTCCATTTATGAGGGATTTTCCATGGCTATGTTAAATAACCAGATGATATTAGTTGTAATGATATATGATGGGAATGTATGAACAACATCTTTGGAAACAGTTTAACATAGAATATACATCTCTTACCAATGTATCTGGTTGGTGGTTTGGAACATTTTTTCTTTTTCTGGTTGGTAAATTGTAACGACCTCACTGCGATCGAACCCGGGAATCATGGTTAATGAGAGGAATATGTATTTTGCCGAACAATTAAGGTTGGTGAAATATTATAATTTACCCAGATATATGTATTTTAATGGATGGTTTTTCATGGAACACCCGTAATAACGGGTGAATTATCATGGTACCCTCATATGAACAAATGTCTATATCTATTATAATGTGATTATCTTCTATATTTGTCTTTAGTATAGTAAAATCTATAGATGCAATATGTATATATATATATATAGAGTGTGTATCATGTATATCTGGGCGTGTGTAAAATTGAAGTATATCCCCCACTATAGCATTTTAAGAGGAACAATGATGATGAACCAGTGGATTTAAGAGACCCTATTTTCAGACTAAGCCATATATAGATGATAGATACAATCTATGAGTCTATAGTAGAATCTATAGGAGATAATGAAGTTGTAATATATTGGATGTATTGATTGGATATTGATATATTGATATATTGATATACTTTTATCTATGGAGAATGGATGCTTGTTATGGATATATTTGATATTGATTATATATATATATATGTATACCTGTATCTATATCTACAATATCATACGTTGATTGTCTAATATATATATATATAAACTATAAACTATTACAGATATCATGGGGTTATACCAACCGGTATGAGTATATGTATTTTGGATATATATACATAATGTTTTTTTTTTTTTACAGCTTCAAGTGACATATATATATATGTATATATATATGCACATATAGTGTAGATAGTGTATGAGGAGATATAGTAGTATGGTAGAACCTATACATGTCTATACTTTACCGTAAAGTAGGTTTTATATAGTATAGTGTTATTGTGTACATATATATATATTTATAGTATATCATGTATATATTATAGATAAATATAGCGCTTGCATCGTAGCTTCATATATATGTATACATATATATATACACGATAAATAGACTCTATAATTAGTCTATAGTATAGTAGAATCTATAGATATCTTTGATAATATACCGTGGATATACATTTTTTTTAATGGATAGTTTTCATTCTATGCGGATATCACCATGATATATGGGCTTTAACTAGAATGGCATAAATCATCATAATATGGTGATACCTCCATAGAATATTAAATGGTAGGAAGCAATATCAGCAATGATTCTATGGTAGATTAACGTTGGACGAGTAGTTTAATCCTTCAACCTTGTGCTATGAATAGTAATATCTACTATAACATGTAATCTAAGTAGCTATAAAGATATATCATGTATATGTAACATATATATATATATATATATATGTGTATTATGTATATACCTATATATATATATATATATTCATATTATACCTTCAATTCCGGTATATATTGTAGTATATAGAGTATAGTTGTATAGTAGAACCTGTAGATGTCTATAATATATATATATATATACAGTGTAGTAAAATCTATCTAATATATGAACATTTATATATATATATAGTATACTCAATAGTACCGTGGCAACTATGGATACTTTTAGCAATATGATCATTTTTACTTTCCCGTTGGTTCTAAAATAGTTGCTTATGTAATCCTATTGTATCCCCATTAGTATTCCATTAAGCCAACTGTTTAATGGTTAAACGCAACTTTTTTGGGGCATACAAGGGGATTGAACTAACAACCAATGGTTGTGAGGGTAATCACAGCCACTTTACAGGAATAGAAATGGACTATAAAAAGGGGGAAGTTAAGATCAGTTATTGTATGTTCTGCTGATATTTATGATATTTGATGGACAGAATGTTGTGAACCGTAGTCTGTTACTCGAATACAAATATATGATATGTGGGAATAACTTCCTACTTAAGGTCATTTATAGTTATATATATATATATGTCCATTATAAACCAACCATTTTGGGGATCTCCCATTTTAGGAAACCAACCAATATTTAGACATGACGGGACCCGTGATATCTCTGTGCCATGAGGTATCAGTCGCCCCATCGAGCTCGGTGGGCCGTCATACGGGCCCTCGAATTTACTGTGCCATGATGTGCCGTGGTGGCATTGGGGGCCTAACATGACCTTTTAGTGAGCCATTAGACATGGGAAGTTTTAATGGGATTTTCATGGGATTTTTTTTTGGATTTACTCTAACATACTCGAACCATCCATTATAATTAGGGGTTTCATTTCTGGTTCTCTGGAGTTTAAAGTTTTTTTCCAGATGTTTTAAGTATCAAACATCTAGGAAAACATGTAGGATAAATCATAGATGAAATCTGATGAAACCGCTCGTGCTTGGCCACAGCTGAACCATCCCATGACTGGAAGCGTTGAGGCACATCGAGACTTCTCGACAGGCCGAAAGTCGGGGAATCGAATCAATGGTGCTGATTATTCCCATGATTATATATCTTATATGTCATACGCCTATGTTTATGGTTATATGATGTTATATGATGTTATATGATGTTATATGATGTTATATGATGTTATATGATGTTATATGATGTTATATGATGTTATATGATGTTATA
>Ga0126342_10014513_pt1 | contig 13901 bp, 13 predicted proteins | sample Cyp1metagenome_FD_92528 | JGI IMG/M metagenome (GOLD analysis project Ga0126342, IMG submission 92528) | Coral microbial communities from Lord Howe Island, Old Settlement Bay, Australia - Cyphastrea 1 metagenome | ecosystem: Host-associated > Invertebrates > Cnidaria > Coral ...
CGCTCCGCTACTTCTGATGGCTCAAGAAAAATCCGTGCTGCAGCCTATGGGGTGCTGCAGGTGACCACTTTTAACCCCCAAAGCTGCATTTTGTACTATTTGCTACATTTTGGAGCTAAAATCTCTCTGATTTGCGTGCTATTTGCTGCGTTTTTGAACTAAAATCTCTCATTTTGCATGCTATGTGCAGCATTTCGGAACTGAAGTCGCAAATTTGGGTAACGAAAATCGTAAATTTGCACGATAATTGCAACATGTTAATTTTCACCCATTTTCCCATGGTTTTCAAATGTCTGGATGGTTTTCATCGCTTTCTTGATCGTCTTCAATGATCTTTCCGTGGTTTCAAAGATTCTTTCGGGTTTCTTCTAGGGTTCTTGAGGGTTTTGGGTTTCATTTAATGTTTCTTTAGGGTTTCACTGAGGGTTCTTTAGGGTGTCGTTTAGAGTTTCTTTAGGGTTTCTTTTAAGGTTTCATTTAGGGTTTCTTTAGGGTTACGTTTTGGGCTTCTTTAGGATGTCATTTAGGGTTCATTTAGGTCTTTAGGGTTTCATTTAGGGTTTCTTTAGGGTGTCGTTTTTGGCTTCTTTGGGATGTCATTTAGGGTCTCTTTAGGGTTTCATATAGGGTCTCTTTAGGGTTTCGTTTCGGTTTTCTTTTAGGGTTTCAATTCGGATGTCGCTTAGGGTTTTTGTAGGGTTTCATTTAGGGTTTCTTTAGGGTTTCATTTAGGGCTTCATTTAGGGTTTCTTTAGCGTTTCATTCAAGGCTTCTTTAGGTTTCTTTTAGGGTTTCTTTTAGGGTTTCTTTACGGTGTCTAAGGTTTCATTTATGGTTTCTTTAGGGTTTCTTTTAAGGTTTCTTTAGGGCTTCATTTCGGGTTCCTTTAGGGTTTTATTTCGGTTTTCTTTCAGGGTTTCTTTTAGGTTTCTTTAAGGTTTCTTTTAGGGTTTCTTTTGGGTGTCGTTTAGAGTTTCTTTTAAGGTTTCTTTAGGGTGTCGTTTAGGGTTTCTTTAGGTTTGTCTAATTGATGGTTTCGGTATTTTCTTACAACAGCATGCATACAAGCTCCTATACTTTACGTCTGTAGTTTTTGTGCAGTTTGAGTTTACATGAAATATATATATATGCAATACATGAAATGTTATATGCAAACTACACTACTAAAACCTAACAAACGCCAAGAGCCAAGTGAAGTGAACGGCCAAAACCAAAGCCAAGTGAAACCAAAAGCCAAGTGAAGCCGCGTGAAGCCGCGTGAAGCCGCGTGAAGCCGCGTGATGAAGCCGCGTGAAGCCGCGTGATGAAGCCGCGTGAAGAAGCCGCGTGATGAAGCCGCATGATGAAAGCCAGAAGCCGCGTGATGAAAGCCAGAAGCCGCGTGATGAAAGCCAAAAGCCAAAAGCCAAAAGCCAAAAGCCAAAAGCCAAAAGCCAAAAGCCAGAAGCCAGAAGCCAGAAGCCAGAAGCCAGAAGCCAGAAGCCAGAAGCCAGAAGCCAAAAGCCAAAAGCCAAAAGCCAAAAGCCAAAAGCCACGCAAATGCGAGATTCTAGCTCCAAAATGCATGCAAAACACAGATTTTAGCTCCAAAATGCAGCAAATAGCAAGGAAAGCTGCCCCAAGCTGAAAAACAAAAAAAATCCTTAAAAAGAACAAAAACTCCATTGACTAAATTGACAGAACTTGTGCGCCTCCAATGAGATAAGCCGTCTGTAAGGCTCGCGTCATGGGCGACACGATGACCAAGTCTGCGCTATCGAAAATTTTGCCTCCCCACTCTTCATGTGCCTACACTGATCTCAGCAGCAGCTAAAGCAAAAAAACAAACCTGACGTGGTTAGGAAGAAACTGAACCAACATGTATAATTGGAAGCAGTTCAGACTTGGGCTGGCATTTTCAACATGCTTCGACATGACACAAACTTTGATGTGCACAGGAAGCCTTCTGACACTGTTGTTCACCCTCTGGGGTTAGCCTCAGGTGTCAGTTCACAGGTTGAGAATCTGACCAAACGCATGGCCAATGCCACTGTGAAACCTGGTCATCAATCACATCAAGATCATGCCAACGGCGCTCCATGCCATACTATGCTCCACTGTTTCAGTAGTTTCATTGACTCCGTTTGGCTGATTTGGGCTGGATTGGGCTGAATTGGTTCGTCCCATTTGACAGCTCATGGGTGAGACCAGATTCCAAAGGAAAGCAACGGATTGTCTGGTGTCCACAGGTTGTCATCGCAGACCTCACATGAACAAAAGGATACAAAAATAACAAAAGGCCTGTACATGTTTTTTCGGTTTGCGACTCCAAGAGATTTCTCTGATCTCAGGTCTGACGCAAGGTTCAGATAAACAATGAAAGCGTCAAAATCTGGTGCGTCTAGTCTAGTGAGTCTAGTGTCTACTAGTAGTTGCCGTCCCCAAGTCCACGTTCTCAAAATGAATTAAACCAAAAACTCGGCTGACAGCTGTGATGTTCAGATCAAGCAGCATTGTGAAGAGCCTCGCATATGGTTTGCAGTGCTGTAGTTTTTTCACTCTGGACTTGACAATGTGTGAATTCCCATATTAATATGGTGGACCAAAGCCAGGTATTGCATCAAAAGTTTGAAATGCACAAACTCTGAATCCTGGATTGGTGTGGACACGTGTAGTTTCAACTAAACCGGAAACTTGAAAAAACACGAAGTCTGACCAACCTTTTGTGATGTATGGTTTTCTCCATACAGTGTATAAACAAAGAATTGGTCACGACCCAGTGTGGAAGTCACATCATCCAATGTTGCATCCTGCCAACAAGAAATGGAAGACTGCAAGCTGCGCACGAGGTGGATAGAGTTCGGACCGCAGGCTGTCCTCATCTTTTGTCTTTCTACTTGGGTTTGGCCGGGCCCAATGGGCAGGGTAGCAGCAAGTGCCAAAAAAACTGGCACAATTAACATTCAAGTTTCTGAGCGATCGAAAAAAAACCACCTGTGCTGAATGAAGTTTTGGGTGGAGTTAGACGTACTGCCCCAAAACAGCCACTGAGACAAAATGTTGCGAGCTGATGCTGTCAAGGACAAATTTGCAAATGGGTGAAAAATATGCTGAAAAGGTTGAAAGAAATGTAGCAAGTGACTGGCGACACAATTTGAGAAATGATGAAAAAGTATGTTTGAAGAATTGTTTCAAGAAAGAGTAAAGAGAAGCCTTGCATCAATGTGAGTATCGAAACGAGTATTGAGAGAAATACATTCAAAAAGAGATGTTGCAAAGGCCGGCTGGAGTATATAATATGAATTTCATCAGCTCTGCAAAAACATTTTTTGAAGAAGCGAGGGAAAAAAGGAGAAGCATGGTCGATTTTCATCCTGGAGCAAAGCATTGGGTGAGAAGAGTTCGAAGCACTGTTGAAACAATGTAAAGACAGAATGGGAGAAGAAACATGACAGAAAGAGCGTTTACGACCCAAAAACACAATTGGCTGACCTAGGGCGGAATCGACAACGGGGAAGGTGCCCCCCCAAATTGAAGAACAGATACTAAACTGGCAAGAGTCACTGATTGGTTGCAAACCCTGCGATAAAGTGCATCGTACTCAGGTAGCCTAGGCTACCTTTTGTGATTACATACATCATCCTGCATGATTGCAAAGAGTTGTCAACATGTTCAGTCCACAAACCTTGCTTGTTCCATCCTCAAGACTCAAAATTCCCAGAATTTGCCGTGGCTAGGAAAAAAATACATTTTCTTATAGCCTGGTACAGAAACCCGCCTGAGCATGTCGAACGAAGCAAAAGCAGCGACCTTCTTCCCAATCATCTGGCGAACTCTTGCGCTTCGCCATGTGTAGCTCGAGCTCGCTGTGAGGTCGAGAAGGTCAAGATTCAGTCCTTGTTTTGTTTTGTGCCTTGCTTTGTTTTTCACAATGCGATGCAAGTGCAAACAGAAACAGCTCCATGACCAGTACATATGTAATACATATGTAATACATATGTAATACATATGTAATACATATGTAATACATATGTAATACATATGTAATACATATGTAATACATATGTAATAGATATGTTGCAAAGACTTTCATATATTTTTTCGGTCATATCTGTCACCTGTTTGCCAAAGCGTTTTCCGCCGGTTGATAGCTCAGAGCCAAAGGCACCTTGCACAAATGGGATGCCCCTCTCAGCAATTGTTCTTGTCTGTTCAGAATATCAATGTTTCAAATCAGTTTCAAATGTTTCGAGGTCGAATCCAACACAAAACAAATTTCTGAACAACAGATGGAGCACAAACCCGAGTTAAAATCAACATAAATAAACATTAGATAACTTAGTTTAATGCAACAGTAAATCAAAGGGGGATTGTGAACCATCAGGACGCGGTGCAAAAGAAATTTTGAAGATTGCATCGATATCTTTCCAGAACACTACAAGGTGGAAAACTGAAAAATCCAAGTGCGTGAAAATAGGACAGAAACATCACCAAGAAACATGGAGAGAACTGTTCACTCGGTGATATATTGCCATGACAAAACTATCAGGTTCAGACACGGGAGGAGAAGTTGTGCAGAGGATTTTGATAGGTACAAAACGCAAAGCATTGGGTGCGCAACTACAAAATTTGATGCATGGTACCTTGTTTGCAGCTACAAAATACAGAACACAACCTTTTCTGACTCGGAAAATGATTCAAAATATGCACTACAAAAGCCAATGCATCTGAAGTTAAAAAATAACTGAAAATCGGAATTGCTAACATGATTTTTCCCAATGACATTTTGTAGTTGGGCCTATGCCATCCAAAGTTCCGACCAACATAATTTCAAAAAACATTTTGTAGTTGTCAATGATTGAATTTAGTTGGATCAAGTGTTGACCCCGTGCAGTTTGTTAGATGGCATTCTGTAGTATGTACATGTCACGCATTGTTTCCTTTTTTCCACCTCTTCTCACCTCTTCCTCAACATTTATACAACTACAAAATGCAAATGGGATTTTATGTTGAATGTTTCAACTATTCAACGTTCACACAATGGTTTCCGTTGCTTCAGTTTCCCAAATCTATTCTAATACAGTTGACATCCAACACAAGACAAAGGCTGGCGCACGGGCGCATACTATTTTTTAGGCGTGGTGCAGAGTTTTGGGTCAGGTCTGTACACATCCAAAGAACCAGCGGGTCCAAAAAGGGTACAGCTAGACCTACAAACACAAACCCCCAATCAGACACCGATCAACAACCCTATCACCGGGGTATGTTGGGGTCAATAAAAAGAGGTGGGGAGTTCCAACAGCACCACCTCCAATGCCACTGAGTGGTGGAGAATGGGGATGGTGGTGGGAAAGAAAACGAACACGGGAAACTTGAAGCAAAATGGCCACGGACCACACATGAAGTTTCCGGGTCCTATGCATGAACACATATGTACAAGTACATGACACGTTCACGCAATGGTTTCCGTTGCTTCAGTTTCCCAAATCTATTCTTATAGTACAGTTGACATCCAACACAAGACAAAGGCCGGCGCACGGGCGCATACTATTTTTTAGGTGTGGTGCAGAGTTTGGGTCAGATCTGCACACATCCAAAGAACCAGCGGGTCCAAAAAGGGTACAGCTAGACCTACAAACACAAACCCCCAGCCAGACACCGATCAACAACCCTATCACCGGGGTATGTTGGGGTCAATAAAAAGAGGTGGGGAGTTCCAACAGCACCAAACCTATCGACAATCGACCAGCCGGAGTGAGATCCCCCCAAAAACTAATCGATGGAGGCACCCAGTCAGCGGACTGCAGCAACCTTTTTTCTCGCAGATGAACGTCAAAATGTGACGGCCAATTTCGACCGATCTGGGTAATCTCAATGCCAGACGATTTCAGAAGGTCCATCCAAGGGAACGTCATTCGTGCCGCTGGGTCCAATGGTGTAGAAAGAGGTTCCTTGAACCGACTCAGCTCATCAGCAAGCACGTTCAGGCGTCCAGGGATATGAGTGATGTGTGGGAATACCTGGTATCTGCGCGTGAGCTTGAAGTACGGTGTTAGCACTGCAGCAAGGGCAGGGGTCATGGTGAGACCTTTGGCGGAAGCCGCATCTGCTTCGCTATTATCCGTGGCTTGTTGGCACACAATAGGTCCACGGGTTCGAGGAAGATGAGCCTCAATGCAGAAAGACAGTGCAAACTGTGCAAGGAGCTCCCATGCTGCAATATGTTTCTGCATATCATCACCCAGCCATGGCCATAGTGCCTGTCCTTCGGCCAACGACATGCGAAGCTGGAACCAGACTGATGAACCGTCTGGAAAGATGGCTGCACCGCCCGAACCCCCCATGGAGGTCGAGGCCATGGCATCAGCAGTAGCTGTAGCTTGAACCTGGATCCATGTCGGAGGACACATCGACAGAGAAAATGGCGTAGAGACCAGAAGTTGTAGCCATACCTGTACCGTCTCCGATGCTTCATCATCTAGTTTGCGGTTAGGTAATGTGGGGTCCAAAATGCCCAACCAAACCCGACGAGATTTGATGTGCAAGGACTGGACCTCTGGCAAAGTTTTCACATGAGAATTTGCCACACGACACAGTGTGACGCCTGGGCGCAGTGATTGATGTTTGTGAATGGGTGACGTGCTCAGCTGCAAGTGGTCATCCAGGTGGGTAATCAAGGTCTGGAAGGTGACATGATCCATACCCACCATGGTAGTGGGGATGCGATGCAGTGCCTTATACAGTGGTATAAGCAGTGGTCGCAAGTAGTGCGATGCCGATGTCAGCCACAAAAGTCGCCCAACCAGAGATTGCAGTTCCTGCAATGTCAGGCGGGAGGAAGCCTGAATTGACCGAATCTGGTCAACAATCTTGGCCAGCTTCTCTGGGGGGGCTGCCACAATCCAGGAGGAAACTGATATCCTCCAACCAATCCAATCGACTGTATCAGCAAGGGCTGCTTTGTGCCAAGACATAGGTACGCCCAGTATGAGGAGGAGGACCACAATCAAGGATGCCCAAAGCGGGGATGAAGACTTGTCCAGCCAAGCAAGGAGGTCATCCACATACTGCCACAAGGCATGTCCGTGAGCCAGCAGGGAGTGGCAAGAGCGCACCATGATGCCCGCTAAGCGCCCCCAATACCATCCGCTTGCGCAGGCCCGGCGTGGAAACACAGCAGACCTCCATCTTCGGGGGCGACAAGAATCCTGCGATGGGCTTTCGACGCATCCAGGGTAAGTTGAGTCATCTGCTGTGCTGACATGCCCATGGGAGCACATTGCATTACATCGGAGATGCGTGGCAAGAGCATATGATTGGGGAGAACCGTATTCGCAGTCACCATGCTGATGAAGCTATCCACAGCAAGTCTTGGAGACCGACCTGGAGCAATCACCACGCCCGGCTTGCCAATGGCCGTCTTGGCATACATCTGTTTGAGCTGAGGCACGCCACCTGGGACATGAGCGATGAAGCCTGCATCTAGCTCCTCCTGGATCAATGACTGCACGATTTCTGGATGGCCCTGTGCACTTTTCCATGAATCCAAACAGTCTTGAAGTGGAACTTCTTCTGGTAGTGTTCCCGTGTATTCTGGCCAGGCAGGAGACGGCTTCAATGTTTGGTTGACCCCCAAAGGAACACCTTGGGGCAATTGAAGCAGGAAATCTGCGGCAGGGTCCTGCAAAGGTGTAGCCACGCGGTGCCACAACTTCAATCCAAATGGCTGACCAGGGGCAATGGCCAAAAGAAAAGCACCAGGTGGCCAATCAAGGATCTCCAGCATGTCCTCAAGGTGAGGAGCCAAGTCTTGCTCCGACAGTGGTGGTTCTTTGCAGCCTGACAGCAACGCGGCTGTGATTTGAAGGCACTGCTTAGTGTCACTAAGCCTTTTGAACCATCTAGATCGGAGGGCTGCAAGTCGGTCATGCTGTTGGGTAATCATGTGGAGAGCTGTGCTTGGTAGCCCACCTCCATCCTCCACACGGCCAGGTGGAGCTGGCCAGGATGGCTACTTAGGCAAGATGGATTGCCAATCTGTCACCTGGAATACTGGATTGCCAGTGGCTAGAAAAGGGCGAATAATTTTTGCCAATGCTGCCGCAAGTTGATCAGGATACTCGGCCGTAAGTCTGCTCTTGAAAGATCCATCTGGGAAACGTGCACCCACAACTGGCTCGTGTGTGCCTGGTGGATGCGTGCAGGATCTGCCTAAGTAACTGATGACCGGCCGGTTGGCAACAAACATCCAGGATTTGGCCCAGTCTTTGCCAAATTGGCATGCACATGCCTGTGCAGCAAATGGTGCGATGGCATGCACCCATTCATACATCATGCAATCATCCCACGTCATTGATGTCGAGGGGTTTTCCAAGATCACCAGGCCAGCATGTTGATCGACCGCAGAGAGAAGAATTCTTGAGCGATCATGAATAGCAGAGCTCTCTTGTACGGCGGGCTGCTGTTGCATCGTATTCAATGGCAAGCCGTCCAAAAATTCTGGAGTGCGTACCGGAGCAGGACCATTAGGCCGCAAGGCAGCTCGGCTATGTTTGCTACAGTATGGAGCAGCTAAGGCCGCCCCAATCCGTCCGGAGGACGCAAGTCTGAGCAAGCTCTCAAATAAATCGTCGTCCAAGGTCGAATCCATGAATCAGGTCGATGGGTTCAACACAATCACCTGATAGTGACTGAACTGCTGTGCTGACTGGCATTGATGCTCCCGAGAAACTGTCAAAGAAAAATCTCACTGTACTCTGCGATGAAAAATACTGAGCCTTAGGGCTTGCAATTTGGGTTGAAGAGGAGACTGACACCACTGGCGGTGGCAAAACTTCTGTAGGCTTCTCCTCTGAATGGCGTGCATGTGCAACGGGTAAATCCCGTCTGTCTGTCACCTCAGCTGGTGACCGAAGTCAGTATGGGGAATCCTGATGCCTCGAGGCAGAATGGAATCCCCCGCATGCTTCTCCGTTCGCCTTCGCCACCGGGCATTGGTGTGCATAGCGGCATTGCTGCCCTGACTTGCACTTGCCGAGGTGAAATCGGATGCATATGCCCTGGCCGTCGCTGAGCTTCTTCAACCAAGCGTCATTCCACTTTGGATTCTTCCCAGCCGGAGCTGCCTGCTTGCCCACCGCCTGTGATTTGGGTTCTGGCTTCGGCTTTTTGGGCCTGCGCTTAGGCTGATCTGCGCGAGGGCTCTGCAATGGTTTTGGCCTTGGGGCCAAGGAGGTGAAACACCCGGCGGCAAAACCCCACTTCACTCAGCACGTCGTTGAGAGACCGTTTCGAATCTACAAGAAGTTCCACCACAATTGTCCAAGCCACACGATCGGCGTCCAGAATCTCGGTCAATGAAGGTGACCGGAGGTGTTGGTCCCTGGGCTTCAAGAGGGCAATTTCCAAGAACTTCGCATGAAACCGTTTGAGGACCAGAAGATGTGCTTGTCCCAACATGGCCAATGCTGTAGAGAGCAAGCCTTGAAACCGAGTCACTACCACTTCTGGAGACAGCTGATGGTTAATAACGGCCTCAGGCTGATCATGCAATGCTGACTCCCCCTCTGAGAGCAATGATCGGAGGAGTTGCCTTTCATTGCGAGGACGTCTGTGCTCCAAAAATGCTTGTTCATCGGCCTCTGAAGTGCGGCTCTTCCAAGGGACCCAAGCCAGGCAGTTGCCATCAATGGCCTCCTTTAGGATGCTCAGGAATGATAGTGATGGCATGGACTGTGACGTCAGCAGCTCTCCTGGATAATTTTGGCAAAAGTCAGCTCGAAGGGCTCTGACATCCACCATGGAGAGCTTGGACTTGACCAGCGGGGTGATGGAGGACTCAGTGCTTGACTCCCGTCCTGACTGGACACACCGCGAGATGCATTCCTTGAGGACTCGCCTGATAGAAGCAGATTGAGGGGAGAACGCACCAAAGTGCTCACCCGCTGGGATCAAGCTGGGGTACTCCACGAACTCTTCCATCTTGGATTCGTCATGAACACCATGCGTGAGTAGTGCAATGGTGGTGTACCCGGACGTGACAATATGCTCTATCTGTATGGACGGCATATGGCACTCGATCAATAAGTGATCTGAAAGTTGCCTGGTAATCCAACGGAGAGCTCTGTGAAGCCATGGTTGCGGACCCGCCGACACTTGGCCACAACACTCTGCAGAATCTACTGTCGTGCAAAAAAGAAACACTATGATGTGATGAGGATCAACCTTTCGAGCGGAAAGGAAATCACCGTAAGTGGCAAAGATAAATGAATTCCAATCTGATGTTAGGGGGGAGGCTGAAGACAGCACAAAATACCCCCCAAAACAGAAGAGTCGGAACTGCGTGCCCGCACTGCTTTGAGCCCCGAAGTCATCACAGCGCGATGACATGCAGGCCCAGTGCAACTGAAAAGGTTCCAATCAACGCCTGACAGGTGTTCAGGAAGCATGCATACTCTGCAAGGAGGATGTTCATTTTCACACGCATCCATCACTCAGTTGCCTGGTCTGTTGCCTGGCTCGAGTCAGAAGGAAGGTTCGAAAACAGCGATTCCGCTGCCTGACCACCTGCCCCCAGACGGACAGGAACCAGCATATCAAAGAGGCATACCCGCAAGTGCTTAAAAACCAAGCGGGCTTCTGGGCTAACGAAAGGCGATTCATCAATGACCCACTTCGACACCATGTCCAAAGCTGCGGCCAATTGGAATGCCAGGAGATGCGCCTGCGCTTGGGGCAGGGACAAGACCCAAGTGATGACTGGGCACGGAGAATTCCTCACCGGCACCCAATGTGCTGGACAGAGGCCACCTGCATCAGGATCATCTGCTCCTAAAATGTGCCCAGCAATCGAGCACAAGACTGCCAACAAGGAGTGACTGTACTGGGATCCCACCCCCAGCATTAGAGCAGCCACACCAGCCAGGGCCACCTCGAGGCGGTCTTTGTAGGCTTCCACATGCGACCACTCCTCGACAAATGGCAGCGCTGCCAACACCATGCCGCCCAGCTTGCGAAAGTCACACATGGAAGGGCTCTCACTGCGGTAAGGCCGTGCTAATGCAAGCTATGCCGATCTCAGAGCCCAAATCCTCCAGCGGGAGGTGATAACAACACAAGGCTAAGAGTGCACAGAATGGACACTGAGGGGTGGTGGCAGCATGAGTGACAACACTTGCATGAGCAGCGGCAGACTCCCTTTTTTTCCCAGTGACGCATCAATCGAAGATTTTTGAGCATGGCGGGCACATGCACAGCTTGTAGTCAGTGGGAAAGATTTCCGCCGGTACGATCTGGCCATCCAAAGCTGATCGGCGGACATTGCAAGCAAATCTGAAGGCTTTGGTGAGGTCACCGTCTTGAACTTTGACTACACATGATGTGTCGTTCAGCTTGCAACATGCTGCAACATGGGCTACCATCGAGGAGGAGTTGAGTAGGAAAAGGCAGTCAGAGGACTTGGCCTCGACAATCTGCACCGTGAGCTCGGAAGCCCCATCCTCATTATATAGCTGATTCATCAGCTGAAGACCCCGAGTCTGTATCTGCCAGGTCCTCCAGTTCAGGAAGGCAGCCTGAACTGGCAACGTCAGTGGGTGCATCAACTATAGTCAGTGGCAAGGTGACTGCACGATCAGCCACTGGTTTTGCGCCTCCTCGGAGCATCGGGATGACTGGGCGAAACATGGCGAAACCCTCTTGATATCCGGTGCACGATGAGCTTCTGTAATGCCAGGGCTGCATGCACATCGTCTCTCCCATGCAGGGATACGTTGAGACGGGCTCCCATGGCGCGGTGGTGGCCCTGCGCCATCCTGGCCTCCTCAGATGCCCCCACCTGCCTGGCCCAGCTCAAGAATGTAACTTTGGGTGAATGAGCGCCAATGCTCACTAGCAACGCGTCCGGGGACGCCTTGAGCAATCTCCGGAGGATCGGAATCCCTTGAGAGCGGGGCATGGGGGCAACGAGCATAGGATGGTCTGGACTGGGCCCATAAATAGGGAGCAAAAAGTCAGGCTCAAAACCTGGAAAGGCCTCAGAAATCCTCTGCAATGCTGCTTGCACCAGGTTCAGCCACTTTGTGGTCCAGGACACTGACGTTGTACCAGATAGGAAGCCGCAAGTCAAGAAAGCAAAGGGCATCCCCCTCACCGTCGTTTTTGTCTTGGTTGCTACCCCACGAATTGTTTCTTCCTCAATAGTCAAAGAGGAAGGCGAGACCCAAGTCGCATCGCTCCACCTGAGTGAGCTCCAAATGAGGACGAGGAGACACCCCATGAGGAGACGATCGGCGGCTGTACCCACTTCTTTCAAGATTTGGGATTCCAGGAACACGACGAAGCTGAGTGGTAAAGGGGCAGCCTCTTTCCGCAAGACCAGCTCAGACGGGACAGTATAGGACCTCACAATGGGTGAGCTCAGTGCCTCCTTCAGCACAAAGAGGCCGGCATACTTTGAGACCCACGTGAGTGCCCGAGACTGAGCGGTTGCAACACCCAGTGAACTCTGCTTTGAGGATACCTGTAAGAAATTGGCCACCGTCATGACTGTCGGTCTGAAGGGGCAAACTCCAGCACAATCACAGAATTCTGTCCAATGGGCCCAAGATTTGAGGTATCCGTGCAATGATCTTCGACCTGTGTAGGGCAACATTGTCGAAAACAGTTCAATAAGGGGCCCAGCCCGGTCAATGAGTTGCAGCCATTCTTGAAGATGCTGAGACTTGAGCTGTTTGTGCAGCGCCATCATTGTCGTAGAATCTGTCAATGTAGGTCGAACAATGGTTGTATCCGAAGATAGTGGTTGGGACACCGGGACGACAACCGCCACAGGGGAAAGCTATGCTTAACACCTGGCCGCTTGGGCGTTGCCTCTGGAAATGCAAGTTGGCAAACAAATGATGTGTGATCTTGTAGACAACGATCGAGAGCTAGGTGCATTTGGCAGACCACCGCGGGGTAACTCACCAACTGAAACACCCCGGTGAGAAATTGGCGGTGCCAAACCACCCACAGATAAGCCACTGCCGCCCCATGGTTTGCAATTGGGATCCAATTTGCCATCTTCCCACCGGTTGAGGAGATGACGAGGGGTCACAACCGAGGATTTGGGGTGTGCAGTCATAATAGGAACTGGTACCGGGGGGTCACGCCTCCACCGTTTCACTCTAGATCGTGGCTGTGATCTGCGTTCCGATTCCAGAAGGGCTTGACCACTAGTTGGCTCAGAGTCACCATGATGGTCAGGATATTGAAAGGGCGGCACTGCATCGAGATCACTCAGCTCCAAGTCCAAAGAGCCTTGCACAGGCGGTGAGTCCATGAAAGATACAATGCAACGAGCATCAAACGCTGGTGGAAAATACCCACAGCCTTGCTTAAGCCAAAAACAATCTACACCGTGACTAATCATCGAGATGGCAACTAAAGACTGCAAAGTGTTTCAATCTGAACGGCAACGAAACAAGTTGCCAGCGGACAACGAGCATGATGCAGTCGAAAAGGTTTTTCCCCGAGAGCGCCTGCGAAGGGTTCTTCGTAAAAAAGCAGCCGTTATACTACATCTTCACACCTTCACATCTGCTGATCTCTGCAGATCTACATCTTCACACCCTCACATCTGCTGATCTACATCTTCACACCTTCACATCTGCTGATCTACATCTTCACACCTTCACATCTGCAGATCTACATCTTCACACCTTCACATCTGCAGATCTACATCTTCTCTTCACACCTTCACACCTGCTGATCTCTGCAGATCTACATCTTCACACCCTCACATCTGCAGATCTACCTCCTCACACCCTCACATCTGCAGATCTACATCTTCACACCCTCACACCTGCAGATCTACATCTTCACACCCTCACACCTGCAGATCTACATCTTCACACCCTCACACCTGCAGATCTACATCTTCA
>Ga0126342_10014514_pt1 | contig 13900 bp, 14 predicted proteins | sample Cyp1metagenome_FD_92528 | JGI IMG/M metagenome (GOLD analysis project Ga0126342, IMG submission 92528) | Coral microbial communities from Lord Howe Island, Old Settlement Bay, Australia - Cyphastrea 1 metagenome | ecosystem: Host-associated > Invertebrates > Cnidaria > Coral ...
AAAAAACTTAAGCATCATGGTTTGCACGGGTTTGCACTGGATCAGCCTTCCATAAATGGAATTGGTCCAATTAATCGTTCAGAAAAAATGAAACGGTCGGAAACGGTCGGAAACGGTCGGAAAGAATCGGAAACATGATCAGGCCAAAACTTGTCCAACCCGCATTTCTTTAAAAAAAAAACATTTCCGCGCAACGCAGTTTTTTTTTTGAAGGTCCAAAGGTGTCCTAGGGGAAACGGTTGGAAACAGTCGGAGATGGCACCTTCGCTCGGCAAAAAAGTAGTTGTTTTGTAGCATATGTTCATGAAACATGTTTGAAAATTATGTAAAAACATGTCTTTTTTGCCGCGCGAAGGTGTGATCTCCGACTGTTTCCAACCGTTTCCCCTTGGACACCTTTGGACCTTCAAAAAAAAAAATGCGTTGCGCGAAAATATTTTTTTTAAAGAAATGCGGGTTGGACAAGTTTTGGCCCGATCATGTTTCCGACTGTTTCCGACCGTTTCCGACCGTTTCATTTTTTCTGAACGATTAATTGGACCAATTGCATTTATGGAAGGCTGATCCAGTGCAAACCCGTGCAAACCATGACGCTTAAGTTTTTCGTGCGACCCTTGTGCGCGTACACTGCACCAAATATTGCATCTTGACCTTGATATCCAATATTCCCTAAAAATCACAAAATCCCAGGAGCTCGTGAAATTTAATATCTGGGATGTTATCTGGCATAGGGTTCGGGTCCGGATGTGCAAAGAGCTGGCGGGCTCGCCATAAGGCCGTGGTGTCCGGTGTCCGCTGTCTGGCGGATCACCTGGCAGATGGGAAAAAGATGAAACACGTCCAGAACAGTTCCGGCCACGCCCTGAAACACTTCAGGCACCGCAATCTGAAGAGTCTCAGTGAGTCTCCCGAAGAAAGTATTTCTCTCATCCGCGACATGCCTTCTGGTACGTCTAATGCCGAAAACCAAAAATTATCACCAAAACAACAGCACGAGAAACGCTGCAAGAAAAGTAAGCATGAAATTGAACCAAGACCGGCACGGCGTGTTCTGAATCCTGCCCCATCTCACACAGCCGATACTGCAGGGCATGCCCCAGACCAACGAACCCCAAAATCAGAAGGCTCTGCTTGTCATTAAATGACAAGCCGTAGCGCCGAACACCGTAATCGAAGCCAGCGGTTGCTATTTTTTACATATTTCCGCCATCATTCTGAAACCGGTTTCTGGCCAAAATTTGCTGCCAAACAAAAAGAAGGCAACATAAAAAAAAGGCCGGCTTCAAGTGTTTATGGGATATAAGGCAATTTTTCCATACATAAAAGAAATACCACGCTGGTTTGTTAACAAAGTTTTGCTAGCAAGCATCTTTGCCATCCATTTTGGCGTCTTGAATTTTGATACCGGATGGTTTCACAACCCCATAAAAGAAAACAATGACTTTTTCCAAGTGATTTAGGCACAAGAATCTACAAACTGTCATGGAAAGCCATGGAAAAAAAGTTGCCAGGCAACTTTGCGACAAATGTTTTTCACTATCAAGACCTTGCCGCCTCACTGCACCAAGCCGGAAAACCAAAACACCGCAACCCAGAAGTGGGACACCCTCCCCGATCAACCAAGACACCCCCCAGAACTATAGCCAGAACCAAATCATAGTGTTAAGCATTCCGTGACCCTAGCAATTTATAGTTGATTTATCCATTAAACATGGTGATTTTCCATAGTTATGTTAGTTTACCAGAGGCTAATCCATGTTTATCCCATGCAAAAATCCCATAGCCCCAGCTCGACTCCCCCCAGTATCTCCTGCCACTCGGGAGGCAAGCCACTCAAGGCCTCGACCTCGTAACCACTGAGAGATTCGGCGTTGTTTTTTTCCCAAGGGAAACGCTCCATGGTGGAGGAAACACCTCCTTTTATAGTGGAGATTCTAAATCACAATAACACCTCTATGATTAGATGATTTTCCAAGAAAATTTCATTTAGATGATGTTTATAATAGGTGAGATTAGTAGATTATAGATATTATAGATGATTTTGCCATGATTTTGCCATGAACGTCATTGGAATTTATATAGTTGATAAAATGTCCCAGCGAACTAAGTGTCCATTTAGTTCGGGGAATTAATGTACATTTAGAGTTCGATAAATTGTCCTAGCGAACTAAGCCTCCGAATTTAGTTGATTTTCAAACCAGAATCCAGAAACGTTTTGATGATAGAATATATATATATATATGCTGAATGGCAGTGAACGGGAATGTATGCTTTGGGGTATGCCAATGCCTCCAAACTGGTTTGTTCCAGACCATGGAATACGGAATGTTGGGGTACTCTATTTTCAATTTGTCAGACAAACCTATGGTGGGTATCAAGCCAGCAAAAAAAATATGGGGGATAGTCATCTGGAGGTTTGGCAACAACCCAAGGACTTGCGGTGGTGAAGTCGTGCTTGAGATCTTCTTCCAAGCTGCGATGCAGTCTTTCCACTTTGACCTTTCCAAGGCCTAGTAGATCACCACCCAGCACGTCTCTCCAAACCGCTTGTGGAACTTGATGTGCTCCATGTACGCCTCCAACCGCTCTTGGTCGGACGCGTCGAGAAGAAACCATGGCGACTTTGAATGTCTTGCAAGGCACCAGCTTCTCCAGTCCTGGCTGCTCTTTCTTGCTCCATTCCCATGGTGCGTTGAGGACGTGGCTCTTGAAGACGGCCTTGCCCAATGTGCGCAATCCATGAGGTCCCCACAGGGACATATCAAACATGGTGAGACCACCAGATTCAGCCAATGTTCCAATTTCTTGGTTTGTTCACTTTTCAAATTTGGTACCCTCCAGTAAACTAACATAGCTACGGAAAATCACGATCTGAATAGGTAAATCAACTATACATAACTATACACCATATTAATTTACATTCATTTACCTGTTTTCCCATTCAATTGAGACCTAACTATTCAATATAATAGGTGGTAAAAATTTAGTGGGAATCTAAATAGTTTACCGGGTTTACCGGTCTCAATCCTGCTCTCCCTGGCCGCGCAGGCGGCGCAAGCGCCTGCACCGGCCGCTTCTTGGAGGCCGAGTCTCTCCGCAGGCTTTCGTACCTGGCCAGGACACATCAAACATTGGGGATGATGCATGGGAATAAGAGAACATATATATATATATATATATGTATGTATGTATGTATATATATATATATATATATATATGTATACATATGTATATATATATATATGTGATGAGCCAATGGGTGTTAATGGGATTTGATGGTATTCAAGTTGAGATTTAAGCCCTTTGCTTTAGTTAGTATAGTGTAATACGATACAATGTAATATGATAACATATGACTGAAACATATATAGTAAAATATCAACCCATGAGAAACTGCTTGGCGAAGTTGGGGTATGTGAAAAAATATGGTAATAACCTCCATAAGTTGGGATATACCGTCCTATAACTAGGGTTCTATATCTACTTATACATGGACTGCACCCCCAATGATATCATTCAACCAATGATGAACTATGAAGGAGATTTTTGCTTACTATGGCGGTATTGTCAGGAATCCAAATCACCAACCCAAACCACCAGCTCATCATTGGTTGAACCATGCTATAATCTACTATAATGTGATACACTATGATAAACTGTAATATCATAAAGTATGTTTTGATTTAATCTAATCGTATATTTGTATAAATATATAGCCACTAGCCAAAAACATATTTTCAGGTTTCTCTGAAAATGGGGTAGACCTCCAACATGAACACTTTTGATTGGGATGATGATCGATGATTGATCAATGGATTGATTTGGGTACCTCATGTTCCGACAAACCCACATGTATGAAGATGTTGCATTTTTTGGAGCGTAGGAGTGAATTTCATTCTTCCGCTCTCACAATGATGAAGAAGCCCCCTGCTCTTTGTCTTCGGGTGTACTACATGCTAGAGTTCTTTCAAGGCTCCATCATCCCAAGTTTTATAAAACAAACTCGCTGACACAACCAAATTTATGACGTGGCTTGTAGCGTTTCCAATCCTCACCTCTCGCGAGCTTGTGGCTCCCGTTGAAGAATCTGACGGAGATCTCGCCTGGTCAGACCGGTGGGAAGATTCCGCTGCAAAAATCTCGGCAAAGCATCATGATTCCTTGACTAGAAGCCAGTTTTGGGGATGATTCCCTTGCAAAACATGAATCATATTCATGCCATTGTGAGGTGGCTATAGTTTGGTGAGAAGAAATGTAACCAAACTCAAACAACAAATTCAGTAGCTGTATCAAACCATGCAAAGTTGTACTAGACCATAGCTAAAGTATTAAGTATATTCATGGGTTTATAAACTACCATCTAGTTATTTAACATAGCCATGGAAAATCCCTTATAAATGGAGGTTTCTAGCTGGGAAAATCATCTATAAATGGGCCATCTATACCATGGCTATGTTAAATAACCAGAGGGTAAGATTATTCATATTATGGGTGTGTATGGCTTTATAAACTAACAAACATCACATCTGGCGTGCCTCACCTCGCATAAACAGTGGACACCCTGTGGTAATGACTAACATAGCTATTGAACATGACCCATAGAAAGTTTGTTTTATAGATGATTCATAAACATGGTGATTTTCCACTTCGCAATTTGTTTCGAATAATTTACGGCTATCTTAAAAACAAAAAAAACTCGAAAACTTATCAGAGGTAACATTTCATGGCATATGATTCTTTGATATTCTTTGACCATTTTAATGTTAAATGACCGGAGGCTATGGGAGATATCTTGAAAATAGCGCCTCGTCAAGCTCTCTCCGTCACGCCAGCCCAGTACCCGATCGTTGTTGTCCTGTCGCCGGGCTGTGGCGACCCGGGGTCAGTTCATCCATTGAGGTTGCCACTGGTGGAGTCTATCCCATGTTGGGGGGAATTTTGGTGTGTTAAAAATCCTTCTTTAATCTTCAAGTGTGTTAAGTGTTACCGTAACATCCCCACTTCTTCAAAAGGGTGAATACATGTGAATAGCAAGAGTTCTACATTGTGCCATCACTAAACTTGTCTAAAAACACAATTATCATGGTGATTTTGTTCATTATTGGCATTGGTTACTATTCATTATTGGTTAAAAACCATTAACAATTCCAGTGAAATAAATCTAATGTACCCAGATCCTATGATTTTTGGAGGAAACCTCATATTTTCACCACCCTGGCTGTCTCTCCCGATACATCGGCTCAAGCTCATGTTCCTCATCGTCCGAGTCGGCCCAGGGCGACCTCAGGCGTGATGTTCCATATCCCATAACATCCATGCTGCTGCTATATATATGCTAACATGACTGGGGTATATTGATGGGATCCATGTTAGCATATATATATATAGCAGCACCATGGATCCGTCATGGGATATGGGATATGAACAAATTACCAGAGGGTATCAGGTTTGAAACAAAATATCAGCTTAAGAAACTCCACACAAGTGTCTTTCCTGGCTCAATGTTGTTCTCTGAGTGGTTGCTATTAAGCCCCTGTCGTTTCTTGGTAACTTCTCTGCAGCAAAGATGGCATCATGGACAGTGGTGTTTTGATCAACTTTATTATGCTGGGATCTCTGGCAAATCTGCAAAATCTTCAAACATCTTTTCGGTAAGGGATAGATTGTACTGCTCAACCGTCTGCTATGTTTTTCGGTTATGGAAAGCCATTCTTGGCTTGTTGTGTTACCCACGAGAAACACAGGAGGCTTGACAAAAACAGCTGTTGAGGTTTGGTCTCTACTTTAGAACATTCAACAGTCAAATACAGTCAAAGTAAGCAGCACATTCAACCAAATAGATAGAATATGGAATTCCTATAAATTTAAAAAAAAAGTAGTTTATGATTAAACAGTCACCCAATGCTGGAAATCCCCATGTTACAAACTTTGTGAAAAAACTGGGGCCCACAGGATGCGTCGCTGTTTATGGGATCATGGAACTTCATGGAACCTGGAAATGGTGTACCTGCAGTCGTAGGTGGAGACCATATCCAGCTGAGCACTGCTTTCTGGGAAAGTTCCGAATATAGGCACTATAGAAATTCGATCCACTATAGAAATTCGATCTGATATGATCTAAGTCACTATCATATCACATTACATTAAGTTGAAATCCCACAAAATTGCTTGAATTGATACCGGAATACATCCTCTACATCCTCATTAGATCATGTTGAATGTTGGTCCTTACAATTTATATGTTTTTTTTCGTGTAAACCCCAGAAAAATGGACGGATGGCCATCTCCCAATATGGGCAACTTACGCAAGCACATATACAATTTATATACATTATGGTATTTCACTACTACATTTTCTGAATAGAAAATGGCAATTTTCTGATAGTTCTCCAATCCTGGCACAAAAAAAGAGGTCACAACATAGGTTCTCCGGTTATCCGTTACACTTCTATCCCGGTTTGATTTCACCCTTTCCCTTCGTTGAATCCTCATTTTGGTGGGTTAAATCCCATTGAAATTCCCATGAAATCCCCTTAAATCCCCATGGATCCTTTTTTTTTCCTAGCTAACGTTCACCCATCGATGTTTTCGTTGACCCCAGGGTACCAATTGCATCCAACTCCGTAATTACCATGTGGTCCCCCCTAGTTAAAAGTTCGTTTATGAAGCCTATTAACTATATAGTTGTAAGCATCATCAACCATAGTCATTGGAGTTATCATCACCTTTGCGATTTCGTGGGCCCCACAAAAAGGTGCCGTACGATATCCCCAGGGCCGGGTATCCATCAATGGGAGATCTTCAGGATCCGATTGATTGGAGGTACCGATTCCTCAAAAAAAAGGCCTAAATTTCAGGCCTAAATTTCGCAGGGAATATACCCACAATATATATGGCCCAACATATGGTACAATTCCGTACCTTCATCTGTTGGTTCCTGAAATGACCATTGAATCCATGTCTTTCTGTGCTGTCCGCGCTGATCATCCTTCTCTTCGAACTTCTCTTCCGCCTCGTCGGGGTCTTCCTGCGAACGCTCGGTCCATGGGAACAAAATAAACACTGATTGGATGAGTTGTTGAGTTTCTATGGAAAAACAACACCGATTTGATTTCAAATTTTGAGTTGATGGTCATGTTTTGAGATATTATGTAAGCTCCCTGAAGATTGAAGTTTTGCTTTTGTAAACATGGATCCGAATCCTAATATGAGACAACATCAAGGTACCAATGGACGCACCAATTGCTGATGATATTCTTTGTCAACATGCAGCATCCTCTTTCTCGGGTCCAATAATTTTGGCGCATCCCCACATAGCTACGCTTCTTCCGAAATGCTTTTGTTAGCTGCTTATTCACTGGGGAATGTTGGCCTTTCTGATCAGTTTGTTCTGAGCCAAGTCATCAATTGTCACTGAACAACTTTATTTTATATAGTGAGTTTAAATTACATGGCCTGATGCTTAAAAATATCTAAGAACCATAGAACATCATACAACTATGTTTTTTTTTGGAATGCCCAATTATACTCATGATAGATTCACATCTGTCAAGTTATCGTCACCTCATACGAATGGTTGAATACCAAAAACAGCAAACAAAAAACACGGATCTCAAAATTTAACACACACACACCCAAACAGCCCAGTAGACCCAAAGAGAATGAAGCCTAGTATTTAGCAACCCCCGCAAAAGATAGAACGGTAAAATCCTAAAGTAGTGCTGAAATAGCTGTCTATCTTTATAGGAGTTAGTATGTATGTATATATAATATATGTATATTACATAAACTACAACTAGCCAACAAAATGGTTCAACGGTTGTTCCGTCTATTGAAGAGCGCTCGAAATCTTGCTGTGTGATTCACGGGACCCTCCGGTGTCATCGTGGGAAGTTGGCAAATCCCCAGTAAAGGGTCTATGGCTGGGAAAATAGGCTATAAATGGGACATGTTCCATTGCCATGTTTGTTTAATGACACCACAGAATTGTCCCCAAATTTATGGGAGATACACATTCAACATCGAAATATCAACATCAAAAATCCTACTAGATTGGTCCACATGCAACACGTGTTTTCTTGACTTTTCCAGGGTGGCTTAACGGAGGTTGTGGATAAAGCACGGTCCAAAACGCTTGGTCCACCAAGGCCCAAGGCCTTCGCAAAGGAGGACATGGGCTCCACGGCTCCACTCCGCGCTCAACATGCGCTCGAAGAACGGTGGTGATGTGGAGCGCCAAATGGTCATGTGGAGAGCGAGTCGTGGAACTTGGTGACTTTTGACATATCTGGGATATATCTGGTATATAGTTGTGGAATGTTGTGGAATGGTGTGGACGTTCAGAAAGAAGGGTTTTTTTTTGCCATCCCCAATTTAGGTAAATTGGCAGATGCAGATGATGCAGAGGCAGACGTTTTTGAATTTCCATCATATCCCGAGCTTAGCTCAAGCTGAAGGTCATGGACGCATCACCAATTGGAGCACTTTTGAATATGGTTATGGGTCAAAACCCTGGTAGGATTGTTGTTCCCCCAGTCAGTTCAGGTCAGTTCACATCAGTTTTAATCGAATTTGACCCATCCCCATATGTTGAAAACAATTTGGCACCTGCAACCAGAAACCATGCTGCCTTGGTCCCTTGGTCATCTGCCCAGCTGGAGCAAGAGATGCCGTATTTCCACCACTTGGGTGTCTCCAGGAAATGGTGGATTGATTGATTCATCCCCAATATATGGGGGTTTCCATTTACCCCGAAATGGATGGTTATTATATGTTTATATACAATGGAAAATCCTCTTGAAACGGATGATTTGGGGGTACCCCCATTTTAGGAAACCTCTACATGGCTTTAAACTTGGACGATGATGATAGCGACAAAGGATTGATGTCCGGGGAATACAGGCTGAATTGGCATGTTTCTTCCGATAACATCACCTATCATCACCTCTATTTGGAAGATGACAAAATCATCTTGGACGATTTATCGGAATCCACACCTATCGTCATACTGTGGATGGTTGCGAATTCCTGCACCACCAATTTGGGATGGTAGAAATCCATAGAAATCCTATAGGTAATGGAATGGTAATGGGATGTTTACCACCCATCAACTGGTGCAGGATTTCTTCCACCCACAGTATGACTCAATATCATCAAATTTTGGGAGCCTAGCTTCAGACAATTGCAATTCCGACGGTGAAAAACAACGGTTTGGATCCGACCCCCAAAAAAAGGGACACCTCTCACTGGCTACCGCTGATGCGTATCAAACGGATGGTTTAATGCCTGAACTTGTGGAAACTTCTTGAGGCTTTAAGGTACATTAAGACACATACTCAACCTCCATTTGGAGATGGAAAACTCGTGCGTTCACCTTCCTCACTTCTTGGATCATCGATCTCGAAATCGTCGATGGAAATGACGTAGCAGTGATTTTCGGGATGTCGTGACAAAAAGGGGTCACCCCTTGGGATTTTCTGGCTGTCACCCACGGATCATTTTCGGGTGACTATATGGACGGTCGCCACACCCCAATTCATCCCAATTCGCGAAAAACGTGTCCCGGTACTTTTTGCGATTTCGCTGCATGCGGCGCGTCACTTCAAAGAAATCAGCTCTCTGCAAAGAGAGCGCTGCTGGGACAATCATCCCATAAATGGGGTCTCCGGTTTTGTCCAAGATCAAGGATTGGAGCCTTCTGAGAGGCAAAAACACACATCTCTTGTGTTTTAGCATACCCAAAAAAACATTTTTTTAAAAAAATAAACACATAAAATGTAACACACCAAAACAACATGTAAAAACTCAGTAAACATGTTGGTAAGATTTTCCATTATTAAACCATCCATTTTGGGTGCCCTCATTTATGGAAAGCCCAAATCAACCTAACCTTTTTCCAACCCTTGACAAGCCAACAGCACCTGCCCTGTGTTTCGCATGGCACTTGGTGTCTTTTCGCTCCACCGGCACACGCACGTTCTGGACCAAGGCGACTAAGAGACGTTTTTCATTGCCACCACTTGGCCGAATTGATGACAAAAAATATTACAAAACAATTCCGCGTTCTGCAAGCTACCCAGCAATTTCTCAGATTTTCTCACCTTTTTTTCCTTCAAACGACATCTTTTGGTCTCGGTCCGCAGGGTCCACCGTCGGGCTCCTTTTCGAAGGCCCCACGGTGCTGTTCTCGTTGGCCTCGAGATGCTTCGAAGCTGCAGCTGCCCGTGGTGAGACTCAAATGTCAACGTGGAAATATGGCAATGATAAACCCAACAAACAGTGATGTATGCAGTGGTTTAATCCTAGTGAACTAGTATTTGATGGGTTTATATTAATATTAAGCTATTATTTAAATTATTTAGTAATTAATATCGTGAAGATAATAGCAATTTTTCCATAAGAACATGATGCCAAGGACGGTCGGACTTTGATGGTTTTACGCCACGCAGTTTATACAGAAAGGTCCCCCAAAAGATAGAAAACTATACCCAAATGCTCCATGGTGCTGGTATATATATATATATATGCTAACATGACTGGGGTATATTGATGGGATCCATGTTAGCATATATATATAATTATATATATAGCAGCACCATGGATCCTATGGGATATGGAATAACTTTTCATAACTGTTCTATATTGTTGTTGGGACTGCTGCAAGATGGAATAAAATATAACAAAATGAATCTTTGAGGCAGTAAGATCGGTCAGCTTTTAAGTCACTCACAGGCTGTCCGATCCCAGTTCTATGAATTCGTGCCGATTGGTCTCCATCCAATGACGATTCTGGGATACAATCTGAAAGATGGGGGCCTGGGTGCAACTATTAAGTTTGTTTTTGGACTACCAATGTTTTTTTTCTCCGAAGACGGGGATGGTATGTTAATTCAGTTTTATTCACTTCAGCGGCATCCCTTGTGGTGATGTTACCAGTACTCAGTACTCAGTTTTATGAACTTCAACGTCATCCCAGGTGTTGAAAATAGAAGAAACATCTGGAAGCAATCACAACTTCTCGATTTTTTTTGTGGATGGTTTTCGCGCGAAATTCGCCAGAGGCGAGTTTAGGTCATGTCAGTTTAGGAGGAAAGTGAAGGAACATCTGGTCATCGAAGACCGTCAAAGGGATGGTCAACTTGCAAGTGCAGTTCCAGTTATGAAGTGCTTAAGTGCTACGGTTATATCACATCATATATGACCATAGTCCTACTGTGGATGGTTGCGAAATCCTGCACCACCAAAAGGATGGTTGAAACCCTATAAAGAATGAGATGTTTACCATCTATCAACTGGTACAGGATTTCTTCCATCCACAGTAGGGGCCCCATATCCCAAGTTATTATGGTTTAATTTCCTATGGTTATACCCATGAACATTTCACCTCACATGCACGCCCAAGAAGTGACTCCAAATTATGATGAACGTTAGGCACATCCGTGCAGAGCTGGTCCAAAGTTGGGATATCCCAAAATCCAACCATGAATAAACATCTCGCCCTCTACTCAAATGAAGGGTTTAAACGGTTGGACCCTCATGTGAACCAACCACACTCAAAGCTTATAACGTTGGATACATCTCCCATGAAATTTTACCTTCCCATTATATCCAATAAGATGGTTGGTATCATATCCCCATTTTGTTGGTGATAATATGTTACCAAAAAAAAACAGAAAATGTGTTGTATGGAATCACCTCAGAAGCTCTACCACATGGCTTCCAAGCCGCAGCGCTGGTCATAAAATGGTGCAATGGAATGCCAAGCGGTCCAAGGGTAGAAACGCTTTCACATGAAAAAAACACAAAGGTCATCTTCAACTGCTTCCATTTGTGCTTCTGGTTGAAACTATGTGAAACGATATTGAAAGAAAAATCGCTGGGGCACTCCCAATTTCAATAATATATATATATATATAGTTATATATTATATATATGATTATCTCCAGTGAAATTGCCGTTTGAGGCTATGATATGAATATCTGACCAAGCCATCATATATTTGCTGCTCCAGGATGCTCCAGGGGATGGCCCAAAACTCAACTCGTCCAATGCTGGCGTCTTCAGTTCTCGCCATGCTGGCTATTAAAGGTGGCTATTAGTGGTGCAGTTGAACGTAGTTTGAACATGTGATAGGTAAATTATGGTAAATTGAAAATCACCATAATATATACTGTAATTTTTAACTTTGGTAGTTAAAATCAATATTTTCAATAGCCCTTTGGTAATTTAACATGGCTATTGAAAATCACCATATTTCATAGGTAGTTATAATCTATAAATAATCTATAACTGGGCCATGTTCAATAGCTATGCAACAAATGACCCGAGGCTCAAACTTTTAAAACTCACAGGGCATCTGTTCATGGCTTCACCATAACTTTGGGATGGGAGTGATGCCACTTCTTCCGCGCTTAGCGGTGATTTTTTTGGGAAATGTATAGATTATGCAAGTATAACCTCCAGTAAACCAAGATGGCCATGGAAAATGGCCCAGTTATAGCTGATTTTCCCATGCACTCCCGCTTATATGTATATATATATATATATTATAAGAGTTATAGAAGGTATTTTCCATAGCGTTACCAGAGGGTATTTATCCGTCATGTTCCGAGGTTGAGTGTTCAAAAATCAGGCCCAATGTGTCCATCAGCACTAAAAAATATGGAAAACATGGGGAACAACTGAAGATCAATGATATAAATATATGACTTCCGTTTATTATCACATATATATATATATATTGGTATATGTTGGTGATATTTGGCCGAGTTAATGTTAACCAAAACTGCATGATTTGCACCAAAACTCACAGCATCCACCCTCAGACCACTTGGAACCTGCTGACCGTCGCCCAGCACGTGGGGTCGACGGCAGCACGTGACGACCTTTTCGGTCGCCGAAACAAGACTTCAAAAAGTCCAAATCTCGAGTTGCAAAATGGTCTTATTAAGGCAAAACACCAGCTCAAAGAATGATATTTGACTTATTTGACTTATTTGACTTATTTGACTTATTTGACTTATTTGACTTATTTGCCATGGTGTGAAACACTTGTTTCATGAATCCATATGATTTGGATTCGGAAAAAAAAATGCTCAAAATGCGCCAAAGGAACAAATCTAGTCATTTTAGATCTCAAACTTTTTATTTTCAATGGCCAGCCTCCTCCCAGGAGTCCAAAGGAGTCATGTGATGGCAGGCCATTTGTCTAGCAATGTATAGTTCTTCCCAAAAAGAGAGGGAATAAAAGCAACTAAAATAATGGTAATTTAGAGAGGGAATATAGTAGTATATCTATAGTTATAGTTATAGTTACTGGGATTCTATTGTTTTTGGGGATAACTATAACTATAGATATACTCTATTAGTATATATATATATATAATATACTAGCCTCAGGTAATCAAACATGGCTTGCTGGAAAATCCCATAGCAATAGCTCCGGCTGAGTGTTCCAGAAACCTGCCACCGGTGCAGGGATTGCCAGCCTGCTGATGTCATGTACGGATGAACAAAAAAATGACGAGCCATAGCAGCCATAGCTACAGGATTTTTTGGGCGCCACTGACACGGATTATTTTAACAAAGATAAGAGGCTTCGTTCTCTTAGATTCTGACAGAACGTTTCTGAATGATCGGGTGCGGCTTAAAACGACCAAGACGAATACCCTGGTTGAATCCCATTGTATATCTATATATAAGTATATTAAGTATATGTATATATGTTCCACCTGGATGTGTTGCTTTGCCACTCAAACTGAGGTCTGCAATCCCAGGATGGTGAGTATGTGAGTTGTTCCACGCAATGACATTGGAATCATTGGAACACAATGCGCATGTATAATATTGTATAATCACGTATAATCATGTATTTGGGGTCCAAAGATGTCCAAAATATCAC
>Ga0126342_10014515_pt1 | contig 13900 bp, 13 predicted proteins | sample Cyp1metagenome_FD_92528 | JGI IMG/M metagenome (GOLD analysis project Ga0126342, IMG submission 92528) | Coral microbial communities from Lord Howe Island, Old Settlement Bay, Australia - Cyphastrea 1 metagenome | ecosystem: Host-associated > Invertebrates > Cnidaria > Coral ...
TGTTGCCTGTCTGGGTCAATCCAAGAAAATTGCATGCTGCTCTCAAAGCTCTCAACGACGAAGTCTCGTTCAGCAAGACACCATCCACAAAGACCTCATTGGTTTCTAATGGTACTACACGTTCTTCAGGTGGCCGTTCAGCTCTCGCATCTGCTGGGGCTGCAGCTTCTGCTGCATCTGCAATGCCAAAGTCTCCTGAACCTCTGGCAGGTTCAGATTGGATTGCATGAGGGGCTTCAAGCCTAAAACCCAATGCCTCTGGTGACATCACATTGGTATGGCCCAAAGTCAAAATGGCTTCTGCCTGAACATCGGTATCAAACCATTTGCATCGATCTTCCATGGTTGAAATCTGCTCACTGAGTTCCACAAGTTCCCAACTGCCGTTCACCTTCAACAAGGTTGTGCGCCTCCACATCAACTGATCTGCAGGGATGAGTGTTGTGTCAACAAATCGACCACCATAGCTAAGCATGGCCCAAAGCTCAGGACCAATCTTCTCCCAACGCCTGCCAACATTCTGCAGACGCTCTGTCAAGATCACTGCACGCAAGACATTGACATCTTGCAGATCTCCATCACTGCCAGATACCTGCCTGTTGTCAGGGCGCTCACATGATGTGGCATCTTTCGAAACCTGAGGATTCAAACCAGTTGCAGAAACGTTCAAACCAGTTGCAAATGACTTCAAATCTGTTGTATGAGGCTTCAACTCTGTTGTATGGGACTCCAATTCTGTTGTATGAGACTCCAATTCAGTTGCAGAAGACTTCAACTCTGTTGCAGAAGATTTCAACCCTGTTGTATGGGACTTCAACCCTGTTGTATGAGACTCAGAAATAACACGTATGAAACCCTTGGCAACAAGTGAATTACGTCTGAAACCAATGTCAATCTTCTCACTGCCTTTCACAAGACAAAATGAACCGTCGTTGCAAATAGACCATCCAGCTCTGAAGAACCGACCCAAGCTGAGCAGGGGCGTGGTGACGTTCCCAATCAGGAACTTTTCCTTGAAACGCACTCCACTCATTGTGATCTCTGCCAATCGAATGTCATGGATCTTAATTGGAGCACCTTGTGCATCAACATACGAAGATTCTGCTGTGAAAGAACTGATGTGCCAACATGTGCATAACTCATTGGAAGGACACTTCCATCAGCACCTGAATCCAAAATGATGTCCACCGGGTCGCCTGCAAAATGAAACGCTCGCACTGAATAAACGTCCAAATCACAGTCAAAATCATGGTCAAAATAAGGTTCAAGTTGTTGACATGTAGATGGTTGAAAAGTTGTTGAATAAGGGTTTGTTGTCAAATCCATGCACATGATGTCAAAAGGTTCAACTGTCCAATCTTCGTCTGAATCCATGTCATCCATGCGAAAAACTGCAGCGGCCGGCATGCATGCACTCGAAAACAGCGCTCGGTCATCCAAATGTGAAACAACATGAATACCAGAGAGTGAAATTCCATCGCAGTCATCATCAAACGCAGTAAGATCGTGAAGTGGAGACTTGTCAACCTCCTCAATGGTCACACTGCTACGCTGGAAAACATTCACTGAGCTCTGCTGCTTGGAGTTGTTCACATAGGTCGTTGAGCTGCTAGCTGCAGGGGTCTGAGAGTTGCTGTCCTCTTCAACAACACGCACCTTTCCATGGCCCTTGTCGCGCTTGTACTTATGGCAGTCGCGTTTCCAATGGCCAATCTTGCCACAGTAGCTGCAAACATCTTCTGAAACACGTGAACTGGTTCCTTTACCTTTCGAATTCTTGCCATCCCCTTTAGATCCTTTGGATTGGGGAAAACTGTATTTACCCTTGCCTTTTCCTTTGGATTTCCCTTTGGAATCAAACTTACTTTTGGACTTACCCTTGCCTTTCCTCCATTGAACTTGATCGATCTCCATGGGTGCAGGTCCACCTGAATTGCCAGGTTTGTCACTGATGCCAAGCTGTGTGTGGATCTGGTTGGACGTCCACGTTGAAGAAATGGCCTCATAGGACAGGACCTGTGCACGCACGCTTGCATAGGTTGATGCATCACTCATCGAAAGCCTGATATGCTGCTGAACTGTCTTCGGCAGACATTTCACTAAAACACTCAAAGCAAGATCATCTGCAACATCTTGTCCACTAGATTTCCTGTACTCTTCTCGCAAGCGCTCAAGTCCTTGAATCTGCCCCAGGAACGTTCTACCAGAAACGAATGCAGGAAGGCTCATTAATGCAGAAAGAAGGGAAACTGCTCTGGATTTTGTATGAGGTGAATACAACTGCATCAACTGTCGGTAAACTTCAAAACCATTGCGTTCAGAAACCTGTCGAAGAATTCTGAGGGGTTTGTGTTTAAGAAGTCCACTCAAAATCCAGTACAGTTTGTTTGACTTCACCTGCACGTCTGCTGCGACTCCAATCAAATTGACTACAGTCTTGGGTTCCTTCTCAACTGCATCTAAACACTTCTCATAGTTCGGATCTGCAAAATACAACCAACTCTTCAAGTTCAAAACGAAGTCGGGCCAAATTGCAAGTTCCTGATCAAATGCATCTGCGCCAGAACTGCCAAAAGGGTCTGGCTGTCGAACAACCTTCGAGGCTTCTGTAAAACCACCAGATCTGCCACTCTGACCATCACTCATCCTTTTCATCTCCTCAGCTGCCCTGCTGGCAGCATCTGCAGCACGGGCTGCAGCTTCAATCAAACCTTGAATCTGTTCGGCGCTCAATTGCGCCATTGCCACACCGGTTGTATCCCAGTTGCAAGTGCACCAGAAAAACCAGAAAGCAACCTGTAAAATGTCAGTCAGAGGTCCAGCGGTAAGCGAAGGAAATTGCTATGGCTCTCCCAAAGGTCCAAACTAAGCTAGGGCACTACGAACCCTTCTACGAGCCCTCACTGGGGGTTTCCCAGATCACTGGGCTCCGCTACCATGCAAACGGTTCCTGGGCAAGAAACACCTCGGAATCCATGCAACATTTATTGCATGCCATCCATGCCATTGCATGGAAAACGCAAAACGGTTTGTTTTGGTTTGAAACGGTTTGTCACACTGTTAAGAACAGATACTACACAGCTGCATGTGTACATCTATACTATATACGTGGGTTGCTACATGCTTTACATGTAATCAATATATAATGATATGTATATATATATAATGATATGTATATATATATGATGATATGTATATATATATATATATGTACAATGATATGTATATATATATAATGATATGTATATATATATATATAATGATATGTATATATATATATATATATTATGATATGTAAATATATATAATGATATGTATATATGTATAATGATATGTATATATATATATATAGTGATATGTATATATATAATGATATGTATATATATATATATAATGATATGTATATATATAATGATATGTATATATATATATATATATATTCATCAGTTTGGCAATACATCCATCTGGCTGAATAAAAATGTCACAATCCACCAGGCTGAACAGTATGTGGGTCATTTCGGGATAATTACCTAAATCCAACTGTAACTATCATTCATGGTAACCTGGTAGTAAAGTCGCTGATCGCAATTCAGCCAGATCCATTTGGATTATGTGAACTGTTTACCAAAAATATTGCGCAACCAAGCTATAAGAGGATAAGCCCCATCCAATTAACCCAGCTGGAATCTTTCCTGATTTTTTAACCGACAAAAAAAACACATATCAGATTTAGCGTCCATTTTCCTGTGTAAAACCCAACCAGAATCAGCCGATCATTTTCCCAACGGCTTTGCCCGTGGGTGTTCCACATCTTTTGTTTAAGTTGACCCAAAGTGGGCTGTCCTAGATAGCTCAGTTCACTTAGAACTTGGCCCAGCTTACAGGGCTATTTTTCATTAACCATCAATGAGCATCAACGACCATTATTGTTAACCATTATTAACCATCATATAACCATAAAATAACCGTCACATAGAAATCATATAACCATCATTACCATTCTTACTATCATTATCATGATCAGTAATTTCACCATCATTATCAGTATCGCTATCATTATTACTATTAACATTTATGAGCCATCATAGAATATCATATAATGGTCATATAGGATGTTATTAACCATATTAAACATCATATAACCCTCGTATTGTCATTTAACCTTATTTAACCATCATATCGATGTTTCCCATGTTTTCCTGCACTTTTTCGCCCAGGCGCCAAAGCGCTCCAGGGCCTCTGAGGCCTTCTGTCGCGCCTCTCGCACTTCCGCCAGCTGCAGCAGCGGCTGCAGCAGCAGATGCAGGGCACGGAGCTCCTGGGGCTGTGGCCATGGGGGAGAAATAGGGAAACATAGGGAATTTCTATAGATTTCACACGTAAGCATAGGGGGGTTATAATGATTCTGTGTACCGTATAGGTGATGTGTGTATATATATATATGTATTTATTTATATATATTTGTATATAATTGTATATATAGTTATTTGTATATATACAGTAATATCAATCTTTGGTGAGGCTGACTTTTGGTTGTCCATTGGGGTGAAACTTCTTTGCAGGTGAGTTTGAAGCTTTGAACTGGATGACAACTGGATACTTCAAATCCCATGATAAAGGAAGAAATTACTCCAGAATAATGGCAACTGTAGTGGCGAAAATGGTGACACGCATTGATGTTTGTGATGGTTTTTACCCCACCGTAGGATACTATTGGATGGTTCTAGGTGGATTTTTAGCCACAAAAAATGGTGGAAAAACAAAGAAACACTTGGCAAGTGTTCAGGGCTTGCGGGAGCTGTTCTTGTTTGCTTCTTTGATGATCCACGAAAGTCTAGGTCCAAGAATCTCAACGTAGCATGGAAACATGATGAAACATTGAAAGCAATCCTTGCAATCCTTTGACTGGATGAATAGCGATCTGTTTCGAAAAAATCCAAACTCCGTCCGCCAGGGCCTGGAACATACAGGGCTCCTGGGGTGAATCCAACTCCCGGTAGATCTCCAGAGCATCCTCTGCGTCCGAGATCGCTCTCGAGAAGTCTGCGAGTCGTACGTTCCACTCCTGGGCTGAAGGACCTGTTGGACTAGGATTCCACGCTCAAAACAGAAACAAATTCTATGTTAAAAGGTGGATAAACAAGTGGATACCCCATCCCGTCCTATGCCACATCCTCATTTTCTCCATTCGAATTGGCATGGTTGTCTAAAACAAAATCTGCATATCGCCCACCACTTAAACCGCCAAATTTTTGCGCATATATCTGCTGGGATCAGTATATGCTCCGGAGGCGGTGGTGCTGACTTTACGACAAAGGCCTCTATGTTTCAATTTCGTGGGTTTGAACATCTCTTGAACATGGCTGGTTCCACGCTGGATTGATGTTTGTGAAGGAACTGCAAGGAACCATGTTGCGCCGAGTGATTGCCGCCAAACGACTGACATTTTGCAGAGGACATAGGCTTCCATAGCCCTGTCCTGCCATTGAACCACGGAGCCGCAATCCCCAAACTGTTCGCTCCCAGATCTCTCCAGCTCAAAGCCAGCGGATCATAGATCTACATCACCATTTTGAAAGGAGCAACCACAAAGGCATAAATGATTATCAGCATCAAAATATCAGGAATATTCAGGAATACTATAGCAAAAATACACCCAGAATGTGTTTGTTCCCCATCTTTTTGGGGGAAAGCCAGTCCTCGATTTCCAGCGACATCTCCAAGGCCTCATCCGCCGCATTCAGGGCATCATCTGGGGATGCCAACCAGCCCTCGCAGTCGATCATGGACACCAAACACATGGCCTCAGTGGTTGAGCCGGAGGAAGGGATGAGGCCCTTGTTGCTGCACTGAAAATGATTAAAAAAAATGTGGCCATCTGATTGCACCTCCTCCAAGTCATGGCCTCTAGAAATAGAATCTCAATGAGTGGGCTACATAAGCTACTGTACATTCTGAGTTGCTATCATTACAACATAGAACAGCATCTCAGAAAAATACTGATCACGGTATCATTTACGACTCATCTCAGCATGTGTCCATCTTCAACCCGAAAGAACTGGACCTCCAATCTGCGATCTCGCAACTCGAGCGACAATCGGCGGGCCTGGCGGCTGGACAAGGGATCGCCCAGGTGCGTTGCTGCTTTTGTTGAACGACTTTTGATGAATTGACCCTCTGGTAATCCAGCATGGTTATGGTTTGCTGGAAAATCCACCAGCAAACAGTCATTGACAGTTGATTTTCCAGCTACAATTTCACCTCCAGTGCCCTGATTTTCCAGCCATGTTTGACACCGGTACCCTAAACCCATGCTGGGACACTGGAAATCACCAAATCAGCCAGACCTCTTTGACATTCTGAAGGCCTTCCTCAAGGCTCACCAGGTCCATTTCGCCCCTGAGATGTTAAGATGGCTGGCATGAGGATATTGGGTTCCCACAATGGGAGGCCACCTCAACTTGCCCAAAACCCAATGAAACCACCAGGAATCTGCTGGGTCCAATGGTAAAACTGGGCAGAGCAGCCACTTCAACATGTGGAGGGGTGGTTGCCAAGTGTGGTCAAGTTTGGTTGCAAGAACAGCCCAACAGATTGACCCATACTGGAAAACAATTCGGGTTTAACCATGTTTAACCAACAAACAAATGCGAGTTCCGACATTTAAAAATATGGATTGATGCATAGTCTCACGAGTTAACACTGGATTGAGCTGCACCATCCTAAATTTCTCGCATTCCTTGCATCCTCCAGGCAATGTCAAGCCTTTCCATGCGAAGCGCCGCGATGGCCAGAAGAGTCTTTGCCTCAGACTTACCATCACTCGGTGTAAGAACCTCCAATTACTCAGTTGGCGATGTGACCTTGACAACAAACTCCAACTGGATCCAAATGGCACATGGCATTGCGCAGGATGCCCACCCATTTTTGGTATAGGGATGGGTTTATAGTTTACCATTAATTTACCCTCAGTTTACCATTCATAGTTGGTTCACCCCCGCCATGAAAATCCGCGGCTGGGGCTCCAAAACTTCCATGTCCTTCGCGCCGGAGGCGGCAAAAGCCTTCCTTGCCTCCTCCGCCTTCTCCAGTCGGCCCTGCTCAGCACCCAAGGCCTGCAATGGATCCATCAACTTGCAGCGGGTGCCGAAATTCTTTCGCAACCGGCGCACCTGCAGCACTTTTGATTTGGCTCCTTCAGCCTGGCTGCCAAAAAAGGTTTGTCCCTCAACCAGCTGGTATGTTTTCTATTAAACAATTGACATGACATGGCAAAACATGATCAATTTTTGGCTAAATGATAGTGGATGTTGATTGGTGTTGAACATTTCATCCCCATCGCCGTCTTCTAATTTGTTCACATCTATATACAGTATTCCATTATCTTGGGATATATCATGATAAATATTTTATCACATCCATTTCATATCCATTTCAAAGATTTGATCTTTGTGTCAGTCCAAACCACTGAAATCCAAAGGAAGACCCAAGGAACAGCTCTGGCCCCACCACCCAGCTTCCCAGCTACCAGCCTGATACCTCTCACTAAGGAAATCAGACCAAAGACCACGGACCTGTTGGTGGAGATTGAGATTGAGGCGCCAAAGGGGTTGCGGGCTTGACATCCTTGACTTGAAGTACAAATCTGAATCAAAAGATGTCATGCTTGTAGAATCCATGTATCAACCCCAGGGCCGCCTCAGCTGTGTAAGACATGGCGATCGCCGATCGACGTGGCGGTTTTTGTCAAAGCATGCTGAGGAAGGTCAACACGAATCACGGTTAAACATGGGAGAAAGGTCTGATCCGATTTGAACCTACATTATGTATATATATATATATATGGTGTAATCTATATATATATATCCAGAATAAATCCATCCTATTGATTCAACTAGTGCAACTACTAAGTCCTGAGCAATTTAAGGATGGCCCCCTGAGCAATTCTTCAAGATTGCCCCAAAGATCCCAAAGGTCGCCATGCACGCCATGTGCTATACATGGTGGATGTGGGTACCACATGACTTAAAGAAGTTGGAGCGACAAAAAGGGATATTGATAGTGCTGATATTGCCACCAGCCCACAAGTTGCTCGCATGACCAGATTGGAACTCTTCCTGCTCAGCTGTCTTTGACGCATCTTCACATGGCTCCAACTTATTTGAACTGTGATGGCTTGCAACAACTCCACGTGATGCAACTCTTCTGCGCACCACATGGACGGACAGCGGAGCAAGATTTGAATCTATCAACTTTACTATTTCGCTAACAAAGTCGTGTTATGTCGTGTTAAATCATGTTGATCATGTTTGTTCCCCCAAACCAACAAAACATGTCGTCCATCCCTCAAAGGACATCCGCTACCTCCAGTGCGTAAAAGGCTGAATCGCGCACGTGCTCGTCCTCGTCTTCCATCCTCCATCTGCTCAGCCGTGAAGGGCTACTTGGGAGGGATGGGGATGGGATGAGAAGTCTATTTTTGCGATTTGTGTGATGAATCCATCCCCTGCCCTCAATACTCAACTTCCCTGAAGACGTCACGGCACCAAAAAAGCAGAACATTGAGATGATAAAAAAAACAGTTGTAGAAACACATCCAGAAAAGACCATGTATCATAGTCATGGCGGCCACCGGTGAAGTGTCCTCTCTTCGACTTTCTTGACGATGTCCTCATCAGCGCTGTCACAATCAAATGGATTTGTCTGAAAATAGGTTACCCCAAACTTTGATGGTTCGTCACCATTTTCCCGGGCATTTCCAGACATACTAGTTCTTTTCTATGCTGCTTCTGTCGCATTGTGAACTCATAGCGGTGTCTCCTCCATGTCTTGCGTGGCAATCTTTTCCAGCAGCTGGACACAGGCCTTTCAACAAAGCAGTTGAGTCAACAATCCCTCGAGGATGGGATGGTACGGAAGCCCATAGGGGAAGATTGAGGTGTCTAGGCAGTTGGAAAGGTCACCCAAATGGCAAAAGAAACTTGAAAAAGTGGGGAAAATTTTGTCGAACACCAGAAAGTCCGGGGCTTTTTTTTGTGGTGATTTTGATGATCCTCGGACCATTTCCAAAGCCCCAAAATCCAAGTTCCTGATGCTTCCAGTGGCCAAACCATGAAACCTCTGTTGGAATGAGGATTCTCTAGGCAGTCGTAAAATTGGAGGGCAAATTCCATTGAAAACCAAAGTTTTGGCATCGGAAAGTCACTGCAAACAATGCAAAGCCAACAACAATGCTTGACCAATCCTAGAATGCCATCATATGCCATCCAGCCCTCTGCAGCTACTTCAAAACCTTTTTAACTGATGGGCAAATGATCGATGCAACGCATGGCATCGTAGATATCATTTGTCCAGGTCGACCAAGGACTGCGTTTCATCAGCAAGGCGTAAAACCTGGACCGTGCTGCGACACCAGTCTTTATAGACATACAAGCATCACTGGGAATGCCGCACAAACAGACCAGCGGTAAAATAGAGAACCACGGAACAATCCAATATATCCAATATCCAACTCAGAATCTGAGTAGGCATTAGAGATGCATGCAGATTCTTCGTTTTCGACTTTGCAAGAAAAGAACTCTTCCCAAAAAATCCAAGCAGTACCCCAATCTGAGACAACTGGCTGGCAACCCACCCAGCTGAAGAGCCAAGAAACCATTCTACGACTTTGGACAGATGTTTCTCCGTCTTTTCCTTGGCCACAGCTCGTCATGGCTCGTCACTCCCCCCAAGGACTTTGTCTCAAATGTGGCAAAGATCCCTATTTGTACCGCAATTGCCTCCAGAAACACCCTTTTTTTGAAACTGCACAAGAGACGAAAGATTTTGGGGCCCAAGGAACTTCGAGAAAAAAACCAATCTGATGATTTCCAAGGCTCCACGTCATCTCCATCATGATGCCGGAAGAAATCCTCCTGGAAAGCTGCAGGAACTGTCTCCAGAAAATTCAAAGACATGAGACTTTGGTGAAGCATGCGGCAGTCTCCATTGTGCTTGCGCACCTAAATTTCAAGATCTGATCCCCCAACATATCCATTTCCACTCCGATTGCCATCCTCCAGGCCCCGTATTTCTGTATTTCTGGGGATGTTGCTATAAACCATGTCGCCAGCCATATAACCAACCATTGGACTTTTTACGCCACAATAAACCATGGAGTTTTGAGCCATAAATCGCTTCCACGGTTTATGGTGGTAACCTATAAGTATCCATAATAAACCATCCTTTCCATACGATTATCATCTACAGGATTATGATCCATAGGATTATAAACTATTATATATACCCTCTGGTAATTTAACATAGCTATGGAAAATCACCATTTTCAATGGGTAAACCCACTATAAATGGCAATTTTCAATAGCTATGTTAGTCATTACCAAGGGGTAATAGGCCATCATCAGCACCATCAGTCCTGAACGATGCAACGAAGCAAGTCTTTGGCCTCGTCGTCGTTCTTGGCGCGCCTGGTTTGGTAAGTGCCAACGTGACGTGGCACGGGTGGAGCATCGCAGCGAGTGTTTTAATCTATTGATATCATTGGTGATGGATTTTTCAATGTGTGATTTTATAGAAATTGGATGCGGTTGAGGTTAATGAACACCATGTTGGCGTTCTTGAAATGCTTTGGACTCTGGCCCAAACAAAACTTGATTTTAAATGTGCAATCTTTTTATGGGGATGGCTAACATGGATATCCTGATATCCACCATTTTGAGAAACACCTTCAAATGAAAAATTCTTAATAACTGCCTGGGGCTATCTCAATGCGCTACTGGGCTGTAATCATGTCTCTTACCGTAGGTCAGGACACGGTCGCGTTCTGTCGAAACTCTTGGAGACATTCCAAATTTCAGCTCATTTGCTGCTTGAACTGAATGAATTAGAAAACAACTTCCTCAACATTTCTCAAACCGGTCCCAGATCCCTAGGCCTTAGGCTTCCCTAGGCTCCGCGGCGCCCCGGCCTCACTTTGCTAATGAGCTCGGTCACAAAGTGCGTTCCACGACCTGGCTATCACGATGATGATCATCGTTTATTTCATCGATGATGATGAAATTTTAATGATATAATACGGTATAATACGATTATATATCTTATATATGATATATGATGATGATAATATATATATATATATGATTAATATTGATTAATTAATACCCATTAATACATTTGAAAAACAAACACAAACATTGCTAAATCGTAAATATCTGCATTAACAACATGATGTTGATAAAAACATTCCTTATGAATATTTCTGTTGATCAACTTCCTCAGAATTTTCCATCTTCATGTGCCTCACCATTCTTCCCCCAGCGCTGTTCCGCCTTTGCCGCAGATCAGATGTTGCACCACCACTGGCAAAACCAGCGAGAGATCCACGTCCAAGGCTGGCTTGAAGAGATCCTGGGCCGTTAAAGGAGACTCCGCTGGTGGTGAAACATGTGAAACACGGCAGCAGTTGAACATGAACATGGAATACATGGATTGTATATGATTGTAGTATATATGATTGTTTTCAGTTCCTAAAACCTCATGTGGCTCCATTCATGGTACCAACAACGCCCAAGTTTGCGGTGCCTCCTCACCACTTCCTTGGATGTATTCCGAGGGGTACCTGGACAGGCATGACGGGCAGCCCTGGGAGCATCCTGTGATGCAAACTGCGCAAACTGTGCAGAAAAACAGAAAAAAAAAACTCGGATTTGATGTCCAGCTGAGTGGCTGAATGGATCCCTTGCTGTTCCCGTCGATGTCGATCAGCCGCGCTTTTCGGCAGTCCCTGGAGATCAGCACGTTGTTCATGTGGTTGAAATCAAAGGCCTGACGATACCATGGCAAAGCAACATTGGTTGTTGTGATCACACCATGTGCATGGTGGAAAACAGAATCCGCAGAATCTGTTGGAAGAATTAAAAAACGAACATTTCGAATTTCGCAGCATTTTCGCACCTGCACCCCCATCAGGGTCAGATCGCGAAAACCATTCAAAAGACTCACCTCGGCTGACTCACAGGTCATCACAGGCCTCTTAAATTGGTGACAAATAGCGGAAATCGCGAGCCCGACATATCCGACATGGTGGGTTGGTGGATTGGTGGATGCTGCCCAGGATCCAACAAGACTTTCACCTTAATCAAAGAGAACTTGGACTGCAGATCTTTGATGCGCCAGTGCTCCTCAGGAAAATCTCCACACCACAGCTGGATGTCAAGAAATTCAAGTGAAGTCTGGATCCATCGATTTTTTCACGGGCAAGAGATGGCAAGAGTAACCCTTCAGTTTTTGTTCAAAATCACAATCCCTTTTCCCGCAAATCCCACTCTGCCTGGGGACTCAGGTTTCCATGTGCAAGGACCTGCGGCAAACTGGCCCGCTGCTCCATAATCACTCCATTACGCGTCTTGGTCTTGGGGGCGACAAGGGGCCGATGATTTTTGTTTGACCATGTTCGAGCTACCCAGCCCTCGGCTACTCACGAAAAAATGCCGAATAATGCAATTTTCGAAGCCAAACAGGGCCTTGGTATAGTCGTCCATGAACTGTTTCAATGTGTAGGACGAGAAGTCTTCCTGATACTGCGAGAGCAGTGTCACCTTCCAGCCACAGCAGTGAGACTAATAAATGGATTTCTCCGCAACCTCACCCCGCAGCCCTGGTTCCCCGGTTCCGCGGACCACGGGGGGGGCCTATGGAGGATCAGGAAAAATCTTCCGCGGGTTCTATGGATGAGTCAGAATCTCTGATCTCTATGATTTCACTTACGTGATTTGGAAACTCAGTTCGTGGCTCCTCGGCTCTGCATTTCATAGCGAATATGGTGGCCACCATAGGTCCAAACCATTCCCGCTATTCACCACGGGCCTCAAATTTGTACTCGTCGTGGTTGTTGTTGTTGGATGCCAAAGCGATGCCTGAACAAACTTCGGCTCACCAAACACGAAACTGATGGTGAGAACGGCAGGGAAAATGCAATGGATTGAAATTCCCCGGCATAAACTCCAAAAAAGCAATGTTTTTTCCGCCGATAGCCAGCTATAAGGGCTCTTGCTTCCCTGATGAACGAAATTTTCGCCGCTCTGTGTTTTCGCTGCCCTTGCTACCTTATAGTTTTCTGCCTCTCTTTCATGTTCACTGCCTTCGTTGCCTCTTGCTGCCTTGTCTCGTAACCCTGTCTTCCTTCATGATCGCTGCCTTCGCTGCCTCGTCTCCCGGCCTGCTTTCTTAAGCCCCATCTCACTGCATGATCACTGCCTTTGCTGCCCTTGCCGGCACGTCTCCCAGCCCGGGCTTCGTTGCCCTTTGCTGTCTTCTCTCTCGCTGCCCTTGCTCACGATCCTTCTTGTTTTGTAAGACACCAGCTCGTGAGACAAACAGAGAAACATCACGAAAGACCCGCCAAAGAAAAAAAACAGCAACAAGTGAAAGAAGAAAGACTCGGGGCAACGGCAAAGAACAAGAGGCCCGGTTACACAGTTCTTTCTTATGTGCCCGCTTTTTTCAAAGGCGTCGGACGCCGAGTAATGGAAAAATGCCCTGCTTATGGGGGGAGGGTTGTTCAGAATCGGTCCCCCACCGATCTTAAAAATCCCCTCTTATAAGGGTGACATGCAATCTTGTTTGAGCTCAGCTATGGGCGGAGCAAGCCTCCACGCTCATAGCTGAGCTCAAACAAGAAAACCGGAGCAGTTGCACCTGCCCACGCAGCAGCTGCAACTGCCGGAACTCGGCGCCATGAAATGGGAGCTGGACCTGCCACCTGCGCCCGCGCAGGTGCAGGCGAAAAAAAGCCTCCGCGGCAGCCCATGCTCCAAGCCGCGTCTCAGCGCGAAAACTGACCCAAGAGGCTCGCTCGTGCAGCCAGGTTGAGCCATACAGCGTGCAAACTCTGACCTCAGAA
>Ga0126342_10014516_pt1 | contig 13899 bp, 9 predicted proteins | sample Cyp1metagenome_FD_92528 | JGI IMG/M metagenome (GOLD analysis project Ga0126342, IMG submission 92528) | Coral microbial communities from Lord Howe Island, Old Settlement Bay, Australia - Cyphastrea 1 metagenome | ecosystem: Host-associated > Invertebrates > Cnidaria > Coral ...
ATTGTTATTGTCATGTATTGTTATGTGATCTACCACCCTGCAATGTATTGTTATGGGATCACCACCCTTCATCATTTTCTATTTGTCCGTAACACGGAAGTATTGCTTCCCAACTTCCTTTGAACATTTAAGGGATAATTCAAAGTTTGATTCAGATCATCCCATGAATGTTGCATATTGATGCATATTTCACTAAGAATCACCAAGAATTGTTGGGTGGAAAATAGGGTGAAATGAATCATGATAGTCACATGATAATCTGACTGGTGTCGGGTGTTCGCCCGTCTCCAGTGGGGATTACCCCACTGTTGTCCATGAGGGTGGCTACCATTTGGGACATAAAGGGACACATTTGGAATCTATACATTCAGGTCGTTCCCAAGGATACCTGGCAACGGCTTTCTTGCCATACTGTGCAACGGTTCTTGATGAAGTGGGTCCCACACAGTCACAGTGCATAAACGGTTCCTTGAATTCCTCCCAGCCAATCAGTGTAGAAGAGGTTGGAATCAACATTGATGTGGGTGTGTCTGAAAATAGTGTACCCCTACACCCAATGGCTAATGATCATCATCCCTACTAAATGGCTATAATTGGGGGTATACCCCATTTTCAGACATACCCATGTGCAGGTCACATTCTGTAGTTTAGTTTTCCCAGAAACATTCACGGATGATACCGAATAGGACACCTGCTGGTGCAAACCTATGGCTTTCCAAGACCCAGTTGGAAATTTTTGGTTGTACTTCTTATTTTACCGAGAAACGGGTGGGTGTCGCCCACGGAAAAAACTTATGTATTCTCCAATTGAATGTAGGTTTCTCTGTTGTCCATGGTGATTTCTGTTGGTGCACAGGGTTGGTTCAACAGGAGATGGAGGAGGCTCCCGCGATTAAGAAGCCAGCTGCGAAGGCTGGTCGGAAGTATCTACCAATACCAGGGGAGGTATCCCCCCGCAGGAATATCAGCCACCGCCGGACAATACTACTCGCTGTCAAGTCGATGTTCGCCAAGAATCACAGGTATATACACCGACATGTCGAATGGCTGAGGATTGCTCATTTCATGTTTTGCTGCAGCCAAGACATTTAACTTTTGCGGATGATTGACTTGCATGTGCGTGGCAGTCCAGGAATTCCTTGCCAATGTGTAGCTGTGCGGATGGTCCTGTTTCCAGTATTAGTTGGTAGTTTTGAATACAAGAAGATCCATTCTCACCAATACCAGTGGATGTCAATGAGCCCATCCAGCCATGCTGCAGGTCAAAGCTGCTCCAAAGCCATCTCCGAAAGCAGTGGCGGCGAAGGCAAAGGCCAAAGCCAAGGCCAAGGCCAAGGCTAAGGCGCTGCCAAAAGCCAAGGCAAAGGCGAAAGCCAAGGCGAAGGCCGAGGGCTCAGTGATTTCAGTCAGCACGTTCTGACATCTTCTGACACGTTCTGCCTCAGTTTGTCCAGGCTACTTGTAAGGTTGACCCCATCTGACACAGCTGCCCACCAAGCGCAGCTTTAAGGCGAATTATGGACATCCTTTATGTTTTGAGATCCATCAAGATCAATCAGTAACCCCTCTGTTTGGAAGGTAGACGCTCTCTAAGTAACATAGACCCTGCATGACCCAGGCCAAGACCAAGGCCCCGTCAAGTCGATCACTGGGCTGGGGATGAGGCAGCAACTACCCAGTCCAGTGGTGATGGGGTAGAATCCTTCACATGATTAGATCATCATTATGCATGTTGGTTTAATGTTGTAAAGTCAATACAGCTGAGCTGGTAGTATATATATATAATATATATATATATCAGATCTCTGGGTAAATTATAACGACCTCACTGCGACCTCACTGGAATCATGGTTAATAAGGGAAATCATCCCAAAATGGCCTTAATTCAGGTTAGTGAATTATTGTAATTTACCCAGATATATATAAGTTTGGGATTGCCATTACACTTTGCTAGAGATGCTTTGAAGCCAGCTTGATATGCGGCGCTTTTGGTTGATACTTTTGCTCAGACATGGCTCGGATATTTAGATGGGTCAAAGCTGGTAGATGTTTACGTCTGTTTGAAATAGCTTGTGTTCAGGGACGTTGATCCATCCATGCATTTGGGAACATCATAGGTTTTTCATTACTCATAATTACAATAATACCATTTAATATAATATATATATATACATATGTATTCATATATAATCATATATACCTATACCCGCTGCTGTTGGTTGATCCATTCCAGCACTTAACATTTACGTGTATCATTGAAATCTCATCAATGTTGGAGAAATTACTTCTTAAGTTTTCATCCATATAAATTGATATACAGCACCATATTTATATCACACGGAACCAAAAAGTAACCATATCAGAGAGTAAAATGATCTTCCTAAGTAAAAGTATGTGGGGTTCCGCGTCATATTTTGGCATATTTTGGGGGTGTAAATTTTAGTTGAAGGACCCATGAGCACGATGGTCCAAGCTATTTTTGGCCAGGCCGTGAAGAAACCCGCTGCCAAGTGAGGTGGGCGACGCGATGCTACCAGGGGGGGGGAACCATCCGAGCACATACAGGAAAAATACCCTGGTTGACTGGTTAATATAGGTACTTCTACTACCTAATTGATTGGGGATTATGATAACCCATAGTAGGGAAACTTGTCAACCAACTAATATAATGAGATGGGAAAACGGGGTGTTTTCAATGGTTGACCTGAATTCTGGAGAAAAAGTGAGGCAGGGGCCTCAAATAAACCCATTGTTGTTGGTTCACAAATCCATACAAACACCATTATCATTGATTAGCATTGATTGTAGCAGTCCCACTTGTTTTTCTTATGACTCATGAAGTACATGGCCAGGCTGTGAAGAAACCAGCTGCCAAGTGAGGACGCTTGGTGTGGGCCTGCGGATTCTTGGGGCCTGGTTCTCGGTTGTGCACAGGTATTCAACCATAATTATGCTGATGTTTGCCCACATTCTTTGTGAAATTTCGTGAATATCATTGAATATTGTCCAAGTCTACTTGTGAAATTGGCAAATATACGTCGTTTTTATGGACCAAATGCTGTTTAATGCCATGTTCTACCCCCATTGTTGATTCATCTCATGTTTTTTTAATCAACAACAAACCTGGTCGCATTGCCGACAATCCAGGGGTTCAGTCCAGGAGCGATTGGATTGGACGGGGTAATCTCGACTTTTCACTATCAAGCAATCGCAGCTGGTCCTTGGAGAAACTGTTCATGGCTGGATGGCATCCATGGCATCCATTTAAGTCAGTTGAGTGAATCTTGATGCACTCGAGCCCATTGGCTGCAGTATAATTGGCAAGACATAGATTATCGGTAAATAAGATGAATGTCTCATTTCCACTCTGGTGAACAGAGGCTCCAAGATTCTTTGCAGAAGCTGGGTCAGCAGAACTGTCCTAGCCTTGAATGAATGCGCAAGTGTGGGATCTTTCTGCAAGCACATGTTCGGAGACATCGTAAAGCCAAATGTCACTATTTGGTGTGACATTCAAAGCATCTTGATGCATCTTGTTTCCCTTTCGGGTTTGCGATGCTAAAGGCATTGCAAGCTGCAGAAAGTGGGTCGCTTGCGTATTGCTTTGATGATGCCTCTCCAGACGCCTTTTCGCGGCTTTGGAGAGTGAGTAGATTAGGTGACACTCCTACCTCGGCGTGGAGGGTTGAATGGGAAAGACTGGCTAGAGCAGAGAATGCCATGAGAGCAGCAAACAAAGCGATGTGATATGACGCGATGTGTCTCACTGAAGGTTTTGAATGTTTTGAAGAGTGAATCCACGTAGTTTTCTTCCCCAAAGAATTCATGCACAGAAGCTTCACTGGGTTACTTGTCGAGCAGTTCCTTTGCTGCATTCCGAAGAATTTCAAAGGATCCAAAGTTTAAGCAATGTGGGCAGTGCAAATATCAGATTTCAACTGCAAAGATTATAGGATGTACCCAGCTTGATGTTTGTGTGGGGCATGACTTGTAGGACGGATGAAATTTGCGAACTAATTATTGAACACTGACACTATTCAATCGTTGCAAAGTGCACATGAGACCATGAGTCGGCACTACTGGAGCCAATGGATGATGATTTATTTGGTAGGTGGTTTCAAACATTTATTATTTTCCATAAATTTCCATAATTATGGGATAATCCTTCCCATTTACTCATATTTTTCAAGATGATTAAAACATATTAAAACCACCAACCAGTTTATGATCGAATTGCCGTTGTTTTGACCTCCGCAGCTTGTGTCACGCTGGAGAATTTGTGGCTTTGCAAGAACCAGACGCGTTGCCGTTGGCGGCTCTAAGACATTTGTTTTTTTGGGCGCTGGCCTAACGGCAAAATGGCTGGAGCCCCTGGAGTGAGCCATATAGGTTATCTTTGTTGGGGAATGGTTTCCTTGATCGTTCATGCTCTTTCATAGAGATTGCTATTTTAAAAAATAGGTCAGACTATATTTTATAGGACTATGGTTATAGGATTGTTTATAGATTGCTGTTTATTGTTTATGGATTGCATCAACTTCTATAGCAGATTTATAGAAAGAATTTTAGCCTCCTTTGACCACGTGTGAAGCTTGAGGCGGACCCTGCTGATGCCGAAGTCAGGAGCTCAGAGGTTGCTGGTGATAGATAGGGAGTTGTTTTGGATGGTTTTTGTACCCAAGAATTGGATGCTTTAATGGGATTTAATATCATTTAGTAATGGGATTAATAATGAGGTTTCTGGACGTTTAATGGGATTGAATGGGATGTTGAATGGGATTCTTAATGGGAATATATGGGAATATTGTTTGGAGAATCAAACATGGTTGGTTGGCAAATCCCGCTGAACTAGAGTCACTTCGAGGTTTAGTTTGCTGGGAAAATCATCACAAATGATGGCTTTTCCAGCCATTTACGACCAGAAATGGCCGGTCTCACGATATTAAGCAGACAAAGTTGAAGTATGTCCAGGCGGCCTGTGTCAAAATGGTGAACAGCTACCAAAGGATTCTTAGATGTTGTTTTGCCGTGCTTGCGGTTATTGTTTGTTGCTTCGTATCTGCAATCTGTACATACGTGTTTGATAAATTAATAATGTCAACCCTAGATTTTTGTTAAAACCGCATGTGCTGTGGAATGGTTGGTGGTTTGAATTCTGTTGATGTTCAAGCAACCGGGGGATGATCCCAACTGACGAGCATGATTTTTCAGGGGGTAGTTTAACCACCAGCTACAAATATATCCCGTAATATACATCCCATTATATACCCATTATAGATACGCAGTATTAAATACCCGTAGAATCCCCTAAAGTATCCCCATATTGGGAGGTTATCATGTTAAAAAGCAGATCACATTAGGATCTTTGATCATTTTTGTGGGTCTCAGGAAGAGACCATTGAGCAGCTGCCGTCCGAATTGAAGGTGGGATTGAGGGTGGAAACTCCAGAAAGCAGCAACAAGAACGTGGATATTATGGGGACATAACCAACCAAAATGGGGAGAACATAGGATTCAAACATATTCAAAAGTCAACACTGGGAGATTCTACCAAGACGATGGAAATGGAACATGATGTGGTCATTTTTCCAACAAAAATGGTTAGTGGCTGGCGCTAGCAAGATCAAGAAGGATGGCGACAGAACAACGTTGGAGACATAATTATATGTATATATTTGCCAACAGAAATGGCAATACTGACTGACAACAAAAACTAAAAAAATGAGAATATAACCCAGCCGTGATGGTTCAGTCGTTGTCCCCGGATAGTATTACCTAGGAGATACCTAGCAGTATGAATAGACAACGAACCAGAAGAAAACATGCAAACTGTGGGTTCCCATCAAATCCCTCGTACCTTGGTTTCAACACATAGCTGGTAAATGGATGTTCATCCCCCTGCTCATACTAAAAATCATAGGTTTTGAATGGAAAAATGCGATATTTCTTGAGCCACCTCCATATACGCTGCTTAGATCTCCAAAATCTGCCAGGAAAATGACGAGCTGCTCAATGCCGAGGTGGCCAAGACGATCGACGGCAAGGTCCCGGCCATTTCAAAAATGGCCGTCGCTTCTGGGTTTGTCCAGAGATGGGTTACCAATTGAAATGAAATGGGGAATATGATGGGAATATGATGGGAATATGATGGGAATATGATGATTGATGCCATGGATGGAAAATGCTATGCTTTGCTGATTTTCAGACAGACCCACAAAAGGAACTTGGAACGAAGGAAACTTGACCCATGCTCAGGTGCTTCCCACACCACACTCCCCAAGAAAGGTTGATGAAGTTGCCAGGATTGCATGCTTTGGGATGTCAAAAGAGCATAAAACAACCAGGGTACCAGAGAGAAATGACATACTGACATACTGCCATACAAGGCAATTTTGTTGGTGAACATCTTTCTAGTTGTTGATTCTTATTCCTGGATAACTGGATATTCCTGGTAAACACAATTTCTGTGGGTGAAATGCTTGAAATCCATTGACAATTTGGGTCATGTGTTGGCCTGTGCACTGCCAGATGTTCAAGGGTGTGGTCGAGGATATCGAGGTTGCGAGTCTGGGTGGGGTTGGAGGGTTGGACCACTACCCCATGCGGTCTGGAAACCTGGAACTTATGTTACTTATGTTGTTGCTGACCAGAATGATGCATGGCTACTAGGACTACATAATACTACATATATATATATATATACACATTATATATTATTATATGTCTGTATGATGCACGCGTGCAGACACTTTGGTGGTCATATGAAGAAGATAAGAAGGCAGTTCTGCATGAAACCCGTTGCCGCGGAAATTTAAGGCACCTCCTCTCTGCCAGGTCGGCCAAATCTCCCGAGACCGCCTCTATCGAGTCAGGCGACAGAAACACCACACCTGAATTCCACATGAGCTTAGCCTTGCTTTTGGGTTGGTGGTGAGCTATTTCTGTGAAAATGGCATGTTATGTTGATGTTGATGTTGATGTTGATGTTGATGTTGATGTTGATGATGTTGTTGTTGTTGTTGATGATGATGATGTTGTTGTGGGTTGTGGGTTGTGGGTTGTGGGTTGTGGGTTGTGGGTTGTCGGTTGTCGGTTGTCGGTTGTCGGTTGTCGTTGTTGTTGTTGTTGTTGTTGTTGCTGGTGCTGGTGCTGGTGCTGGTGCTGGTGGTGGTGGTGGTGGTGGTGGTTGTTGGATTTTGACATTGCAGGAAAACCTGGATTCTTTTTGGATTTCATATGTGTTCCGATGAATGGCTGACAATTTGGAAAGCCGTTTTTTTCTATCTCTCTCTCTCTCTCTCTGCTTTGCATTTTTGACATTGAACGGACAAGAGAATGTTCTTCGAATAAAAGATATGACACCCTGAAAACAGTACGGATTTGAAAGTTTATGAAACCATTCTGGGATATTCTGGGATGGTGGGATTCCAATTTGAGCCCAGGTATACTGATGGTGATTTGGAGCACATGACAGTGACTAGTCTGCAAAAGCTCTGATCCAGCCAGGTGATCCACCATTTTATAGCTGGGTCAATGAACTAAATTCGACTGGGCCATTTTCAATAGCTTTTTGTATGTTTACCAGATGCTGGTTTGTTTGGCCACAATTGAAGCATTGCTCGGGGTCCAATGGAGTCCAATGTGCCATCCCAAATGTCCCTATGCATTTGTTCTGCCGAGGAAACTGAGGTGCGCCAGGTCTTGGTGGTTGGGACCCTCAGCCACATGCCATGGTGGTTGAGAAGTCTTGAGGATGAGACTCCAACAGGGGATGTGGTTTTTAACCCGCAAAAAAAAGACGACACGGCTGTTGAGTTTCATGTGGGGGTTCAACAGCTTCAGAGCATTTGATCAGTGGAAGGGCTAGTGCCTCTAAGAGGTAGAAAGCTAAGGCTTTTCCACCGCATTTCGATCCGTTTCTTAGTCTTGACATGTCTTGAATATCCAACTCTTGCAGTGACCAATGCTGTTCCATGGTTTGCCCATAGTTTGTACATGTTGGGCTATGCTTAAGCCTGCAAAATGATATACGCAGAGATAGCCCAAGTATGGACTGCTCCACCAAGATCTTGCCCAATGTGAGGCTTTAGCCACGAAGTTCGAGAACGACGAGGGTCAGGCATCGCGGGTCCAGGTGTTTTTCGATGACGTGTTGGCTGGTGGTTTCGAGTCTTTGACAGTTATCGTTCATTGGTGTTCGCAATTTGCAATGCATATATTACATATAATATAAGAATATATAAGATATGTATATATATATATATGCAAAATTCCAAATGGGTTCGTATTTTGGGCATGGTTTCAATTTAGCACCAACTCAAGAATTTGTGAAGCCCCCAACTCATTGCTGTATCTCCGGTTGAAATCACCGGACCCGTCGCTGATGGAACCAGATTTTCTCAGCCTAAGGGGGGGGCCCAATGTCAGCATCAAAAAGCACAGCTACTGACTGTTGAATCCCTATGTTTGTGGCTGAAAAAATCTGTTGAATCACCCAATTTCAACCATTTTTTTTCTGGGATGATGATCCCCGATGGCCTAAATCATGGTTTTGCTGGTGAAACCACCAACCAGGTGTTTTTTTTGTATGGTTATGTCGTGAAAATATATCCACAATATCCCTATCAGAGCCTATCATACTCCTGTACCCAGTACTCCTACTTAAGAAGCCCTTGATGGCACATTTTTGTATCATGGAGGGTTTAGAATGGAAAATCCTATTAAAATAGATGATAACTGGGGGTACCCCCAGTTCAGGAAACCTCTATAATCCTCTATATACATTGTATATATATATATATATGCATATATAGTGTATGTCCCCCAGACCCGAGGTCATGATGAAGCGCCCTGCGGCCCGCAAACAGACTTTGGAGGTGCAACACATCAGAGTTGTACCCAGGGATGGTCCAATTTGTCTATCTCATGGGATTGGTTTTTGGGAAAGTCTATATCAAATCATGGTCCATGGTGTTCCATGTCTTTCTCGCATCAAATATGGGGAGGTGTTCCTGTCCCCTTGAACCAATCTAGTGACTATTGATTGACAGTTGTATAGTATAGGGTATTGCAGTATGATGCCTAAGAGCGTTATTCTGACTGTTGCAACGTGGATTGTGGATGAAGAACCACCTCACCTGGCAGGTTTTAAAAAAATGACTTCGAACACCCAGACACGCAACTTTCACCAAGTTGATGGATGTGTGATTGCTTGAGCATCCTTGGTTGATGTGGATATTGGAGTGATTTGTTTGATGCATTTTGGTGGATCAACGGACCCCCGCTTCTCCACGGATGCCTTGGCACCTGACGGCAGGTTGTGGCAGAAGAAGATGTGGAGATGGGAGCCTGGAAACCAAGACGGACGGGGATGTTCAAGTTGTTACAGACTTAGGGATAATAAACAGAGGGATTCATAGGGATGTATTTGGGATGTAATTGGAATATAATATATATATATATATATACATAAATATTATGATTATATATATATGATTATATAATATAATTATATACGTATACAATTTCACATAGCTATGGTATAAGTCGATGGACCATTTAGTTCGATAATTTACATATTATATACACAGTGGTTCTCCAAAGCAAAGTGGCAGTTGAGCAAAGGGTTATTTTCTTGGGAAATCCGTAGAGATGGCATAGAAAGCCGTGGTGTTTGAGCTCTCCTTAAGTTACTGTACAAACGTCATAAGTGAACCATAAGTCAACTACAAGTCAACTATATTATTTGACAAAATGGTTATAAGTTCCTTATAAATCCCTATAATTCCCGATTAGATCCCATTTTGCCTCCAACAAAATGGGACAGCTCGGCGCCGTTTTTTCCACAGGCTCCGGAAGAGGACACAACCATGAAGAAGCCTGCAGGCCATCCAGGTTGATGATGATGTTGATATGGAGGTTTCTTAAGTCCTGGGGGTACCCCCAGTTCTCATCCAGTTATTAGATTGGGATTGTCAATAAACCATCCAAAAATGGGGATCCCCATTTATGGAAACCCCTATATATAAATTATAAATTCTTTGGGGAGTAACGGATGTTTCTACGGATGCTTCTGGATGATGGTGTTTATGTTGACAAGTTGACAATAAATATCCACCGTTTTTTGGGCGTCTACCCCGTGACTTGACCATGCCAGTGTTCCCGTGGTCGAGGACGGTTTTGCATCCATTGTCATGTCCATTTGGGGGGGCGTTCCACCCTGAAAATCCAATTGTAATAATGTACATATAATGTAACATGATATATATATATATATATTATTAATAATAATATAAATTGATATAATATAACATAATATAATATAATATATAATATAATAATATATAATATAATATAATATAATATAATATAATATTTATGTATATATATATATATATATATTTGTTATATATGTGTGTGTGTGTGTTCCTCATTTTGTTCAGACAACTTGGTGATCTCCCCCATATTCCTAACCATTTCCCGTCTCACCGTGTCAGATCTTCGCCAGGCCGCGCCAAGGGCAAGGCCAAGGCCAAAGCCAAGGCGGCGGATCCTGTGGTGCAGGAGGAAGAGGAGGAGGTGCTGGGCCTAAGCCGTGGTGGGCTGAAGAGCCGGGACTAAGCTGTGTTAATCATGGTTAATAATGGTTAATTAACCATGGTTAACCATGGTTTAAAAAAAATAAATAAAATGATTACTTAATAATTGTTAATTAACCATATGCTTAATAAATTAATGGGATAGTAATTAACCATGGTTAATAGTGGTGAATCATGGTGACTGGTTAAGCATGGCAAACTTCCTTCTGGAGATTCACATCCGAAATTCTGGTGAGATCCCAAATGATTTGACGCTTAAAAAACCTAGGACCTAAATCTATCTTTTAAAAATGATGGTTCAAAACCATGGATTCTTTCCCTGATTGATCATTATTCAACTCTTAAATCCCTAACGTTGATGGTGAAATTCCCATTTTTCAGAGTTAATATCCCATTTAGACCCATGCATATCCCACAGGTAAATGATTTTCCCATTTAAAACATCTATAGTTTGATATCCACCATAATCATCAATATCCTACTTTTTATAGTTTGTTTCCATAATATCTTTTAAAATGCCTCAGCCCTTGGCACATCTTGGCACAGGCGCAAGACATGGAGACCACTGAGGCGCCTGCTGAGGAGGAACCGCCGGAGGTAGAGGAGGCGCGTTGTGGGGAAATGGGTGAAACATGAGGGTTTAGGGACTATGAATTTGAACACAGATACACACATAATATATAATATTATATATAATATATAACTTATTATGATATGAGATTGGAATATATTAGATGATTCTATGTGAAAACAGCAAATTTGACAAATGTTGTGTTCATTCGCTGTGCATTGTTTTTGTTCAACAAAACATGTTGTTTTTCTTTCCGAGACATGTAAGTCAGTTTGACAAAGAAGAATAGGTATTGAGATTTAAGCAATGAACAGTCAAAACGTATCGAAACCACAGACCTTGGGATTTTTTATCAGCTTAAAAAGCGGGAGTTAAGACCCAGTTGTTCAGGATTTGACCTTTTTCGCGCTCGGAACGAACTTGGGAACCAAAATGGGGATCCCCAATACAAACCACAATATGAGAATGTTGGTGTGTATAAAACCTATGGTATAAAACCTCGCTGCTAATATTTTACCAGATAGAATGAGGCAGAGACCCGAGAATTTCATGTTTATCATATGGTATGTTGAAAAATGCACATAGATTCTGTATAAACCAGGGATCATGGCAATATAAAGAAATCACGATCATCAATTCATGGGACAAAGAAAGGTCTAACAATGGGAAGACCGGGAGATTGCCAGATCGCGCCGTTTGCGGGGCACGAGTCGTAGCATGCACCATGTTTGTGGCTCAAGCTGAACTTAGAACGCTGCGCAACAATGAAGGATTGCACCATGACAACCAGTCCTTGCAGACACCACTCGCGACATGCAACGTATCATGAATCAATAAAAGTTAGTCTTTTTTTAGTTTGGTGAATCATTGTCATTTATCCAGATGAATCAGAATGAAGTCAAAGAGCTAGGCGAAGAGGAGGTGGTGGAACCATGTGGACAGAGGTGAAACGTGAAATGCTGAACTATGCATTTTCCTATAGTACTATAGTCCATTGTTTAATTTCTTGCTCTTGCTAGGTGGTGGCAAGCAAGCATCTTTTGCAACCCCTAAAAACATAGCTGCGGGTCCAAACCAGATTCCCCAGGAATTGCAAGGAAGAGAGCATCCCAAAATGGTCTATTCCCCTCATTTTGGGGACGGTCAGCAGATCACAAATGAATTTTGACCCTTTTGATGTCCAAAAATCCTCCAGAGTCTACCAGAAACGGATGCTGTGGAGCCCGCGTGTTCGATGCCATGGGAAGCGATGAGGAGAATCCAAGTGTGCAACATACCTTCACAGATGGAAGTGACACTTCCGATGGAGACTCGGCGAGTACTGCCAGGTCTGAGTTGTAGCACCATGAAGAAGCGACTTGATATTCAACCTACACTAGTTTATCGAAATTATGGGGTGAATAATTTCGAGCATGCCCAAAGAATGATATACACAGTTGATCATAGGTTGATATAGCGGTCGCGGCACCTTAACATTGAGTAAGACGTGTGTGTGTGTGTTTGTTTGTTTGTGTGTGTGTGCCATTATTAAGTAACAAATCACAATGATACGAACAAGTACCGCAAAAGCCACCAACATAATCCTACAATTTACATGCAACTATCAATTCAACATAATTCAACTATATGAGATATAGTCTTTGCAGGTTCAAACATAAAGTGCTATGCTGTATTCTATATCCATCTATATCCTACAGTCTTGGATGGATCTTTCTTCGTTTCACCAAGACCTTAGGGTCCAGTTGAGCTGAGGTTCTGATGAGTCGTTTTACCCCCCCAGCAGCGATGTATCTTGGCTCCAGGGGGCTGGGGTTTATGCTACATTTATTTCATATCTCTATAGATTCTATTGATGGATTTTATGATATAATTTATGGCTGATTTATGATTGTTAAGTTGGTAACTGACATATCTCCAACAACTGGTTTATGTCAAGGAAACAACATGAAACCACCATCGTTTATCAATCGTTTATAAATCCCATAGATCCCATAATTCTGTTATAAACTCTATAGTTAATGGGGTTGAAACCCATCTACAGAATCAGCTGGTGGCCCTAGTAGGGGCCTGCTGGGTAATCAGAGAAGAAATGCCCAAAATTCTGGATTTTGAATAGGAAAAGCTCAGTTATGGTTATGGAAGCAACAATATAATATTAGTCAACAGTTATCAATATTATTGGTTATGGTTATGGAAATGCTCATGGTTACCATCCCCCCAACACTTCAACCCAGTTGGCGTTTGGTGACTCTCAGGGCTTATGATTTTGGAGGATGGTCATGTTCAACCATAGCTGGGATGATCAAAATTGACCCAACAGTTTTTAGATGTGCGGAGTGTGTTTTTACCCTGAAACCTGACATGAAAGAAAGGAAAAGACTTGGAGCGCTGCAAAAAAATGTTCAATAGTATATGGAGGTTTCCTAAAATGGGGGTACCCCCAGTTATCATCTATTTTAATAGGATTTTCCATTATAAACGATCCATTTTGCCATTAAATCCAACAAAATCCCTATTCACTATCAATCACCATTAAATCCGATCAAATCCCTGTTAATTAATCATGATTAGATACCATCAAGTCTTATCAATCACCATTAAATCCGATCAAATCCCTCTTAATCACCCTTGAATTCCATCAAATCCCTCTTAATCACCCTTGAATCCCTTCAAATCCCTCTTAATCACCCTTGAATTCCATCAAATCCCTCTCAATCACCCTTGAATCCC
>Ga0126342_10014517_pt1 | contig 13899 bp, 6 predicted proteins | sample Cyp1metagenome_FD_92528 | JGI IMG/M metagenome (GOLD analysis project Ga0126342, IMG submission 92528) | Coral microbial communities from Lord Howe Island, Old Settlement Bay, Australia - Cyphastrea 1 metagenome | ecosystem: Host-associated > Invertebrates > Cnidaria > Coral ...
AAAAAAGTAGGAATCTACGTCTACGATCTTACCATCCAAAGTTCATTTTTTGCAGCTGTTTGAAAAGGAAAATTTGAAAGAAAAAAATAAATTGGAAGGTTTTGAAAAGGAAAGGGAAAAAAAACACATTTTGAGCATCCTGGAGTAGATTTTGGAGTATTCTATCTAGGGGGTCCGAATATATAGTTTAGTATTGGGTCAAAAAACCCTGGGTTTTTTCAAAAAAAAACGCCCCCTACGAAACTGGATTCTATCTACTCCAGGATTGTTATATATAGAAATATGGGTTTCCTTGTCTAAGGTTTCATGTCTTCACCTCTTGAATGACAACATTTCCGCGTGTCGACGTGAAATGCCTTTCCAGATGGAAAGGGATTTCCTACTGTACATCCAAGTCGTCATTCCCTCATACAAGGATCATGCCCTTAGGTATCCTTAGGTTGAATCCGTCGATGGCTGGTCAATAGCTATCGTGCCACAGGCGATGCAATTCATCCATATAAATCAATTTTAAAGAAAACAACCAACTTCTTGCTTCATTAAAATTGTCCTTTCAGGGGTACGCCCCCACCCCACTATATACAAAGCCATTGAAGCGCAATCTGTTTCCTAGCCATCCTGTGCCAACTCGCGGGGTACAAGTAGATCAGAACCAGGGCCCTCTGCGGGAAAAGTCAGGCTTGCTGCTGTGGCAACATGTGGCAAGTGGAAAACATGATTTTTGTACACCTGCTTCGTGCTTCTCAACCGCTGTGGTTGATGGACATTTGTGATATGTGGCCAATGTGGCCTCCAAACTGCAAAGCAAAGAATCTATCACAGCCCATGGGAGCTTCACAATATGAATGACCAGATCGTGGAACCACCATTGTTGATAATGTTCTTGCGCTTACAGCCTTACAGAGTGTGTTTTTTTCTATCAACCATGGTGACTTTCAGTTCCTCCAGGTCCATTTTGCTCGAAAACTTGGGTCATCGGACCGTTGCCAAGATAGGACTTCAATCTTATATCAATGTAATTTCAGGACCCTGAAATAGAGCTACTGCACCAGGTGCGCCATATATTTTTCTGGATTCCAACTTATGGCAGAAAATTTCTGGCATCAAACTTCATTAAAAACAAGAAATCCATCGCCATGGCCTTAACTCCCTGCGCCCTGCCAGCCTTACGGCCTCATGGCGCGATTTTGGAAGGTCGCGGCCGGGTGTTTTTTTGTGAGCCCCAAAGATGTTGGCAACACAATAAATATATATATGAAGAGATACAGTCTGTAGTATATAAATGATATATAAACGATGGACAAATCAATGGAAACCGTTCACAAATCGATGAACACTATGAGAAAATCGATGAAAACCATGGAAAATCAATGAAACTCATGGACAAAAATCAATGAAAACCATGGGTAAGTCAATGAACACCATGGAAATATTTATTAAAACCATGAACAAGCGATCAAAATCATTGCAAAATCGATTGAAACAATGGACACATCAATTAAACCCATGGAAAAATCGAGTAAAACGATGAAACAACAACAGAAAATCGATTAAAACCATGAAAACACATATGAACAGTGCAAATGAGAAATTTAGCTCTAAATTTCAGCAAATTACAAATGGGGAGGAAAAGTGCTCCAGACTGAACAACAACAAACATGAACAAACAATCCAACAAAAAGTCTACACCCAATTTATATTCCAAGATGCATTTGCACAACTGACCACTTCATTTGTGGTTCCTATATAGTCTCATATTTTGATTGAATCTAATCAGGCACAGAATGGGACACTGAGCTGGTTCCTGCATAGAATCCTTCTTGTTTGGATCGATAGCGTTGTCACGAAGGCTTTGGGAATGGGAAGAATGTGGCGCAATGTGTAGGTATAGAGTCTTGCGGCAATTGTTTTTTTTGGTTCAGCGGCTACATGGTCGAAGCACACCTTGCATCAAATAGTTTTACCCGCGGTCATTTGCCAGCGCGTCTATGAACGAATACCTGCACTGATTAGAGAGATGTCTGAAGGCGATGGAGAGAGAGAGAGAGAGAGAACACATACCTTTTTCCAAACAATGCTTGGTTTTTGTCTTAGCCATGTTTTTTTCCTGATTGGAGTGAAATTACCGAATTTGAGTTTTGAAATCATCTTGGTTCAAAAATGTTGATAGTAAATTCGGACTTTCATTGACCTGACCCTTCGTCATCATATCTTACAAGTCTTGACCGTATTGACTATGAGCAAAACAATGATTTCTAAATATCGCGGCTGGAGTTCAGGACTCAGGGAATTTCATGTTGATTACTTCATGGAAATTGAACAAATTCCTGGCCCCTAAATAAATTTAGCAACACCGAAAAAAGTAGAACAGTCAAAATCCGTGCAGATCCTACTTTAAACAATGTAATAGATTCTAGATTGTGTATTCGAATCGTTTCTATCGTATTGCAGGTTCCCATACCAACAGTTTCGTTGTTTAGCCTTGAAATTGATCCCCCGATTGCCGCTAGGGCCTGTGAAGCGCCAGCCGGCTCTTGCTGCGTCCGCAAGGCGAGGTTGCCGCTTTGAGTTTCGCGAACTCCAAGAATAACATCAATTTGTGTTTCCCATTGCCAAATGTTAATTCAACAAGATGGAGAAATACCCAGCGAACTTGGCAGTAGTGGTTTTGCCATTCAGGCTTGCATGATGAGAATGTTTTTCATTCAGGCGAGAAACAAAAGGTATATATAAGGACCCCTACCTCAATGGAAGCACAAACGTCAATACATGTCAGGATGGTATTCAAATCCAGCATGACGGCTGTGTTGGTCATTCTTGACATATGCAGAACTGTGATAACTGCGCTCATATGAATGTGTTTGCATGTCTCTGTTTCGCCAAATAATATCGAACACTGAAAAATGAATGTACAAAACTGGTTGGTAACTGATTTATTTATATAACTGGCTTTGACAAACTTATTTGGTTTGTCACTCACTTGCAGTTGAATTTGATTTGCGGCCCCAAGGTCATCCCCCGCATGGAATTCGTTCAAAAAATGCATCATTTCTCGAAAGCATATGTGGATATATGTGGTATATTCAATACATTTCAATACCTAGGGCAGGGTTCATCCATGATCTAAGTTGGGAGGACCTTAGTTGGTATGTGGACGACTGCTTGAGTGCAAGAGAGAGACGCTGGTGGAACTTGGACATTTGACCCAGCAGAACTCCTGGAATTTTCCGGATGGCTCTGCCCTTTCGCCCTTGGCGAATGTGTTTTCAACATGGAACCATGCAAGTTTCATGCAAGTCAGTCACTGTTTGAGTTGTTTATTTGGTTGCTACTGCCAGCTTCTTGTGCCCATACCATTTGGCGCCCTTCCCATGCCATTTTGGTTGGGGCTGGTGCCGCCCATGTGATGGTAACAGCCGCTGCTGTAGCGGTGAGCTGCCCGCATTTCTAGCGCATGGTTCCCCATCATCGTTCCAAGAAGCTTGTGTGGTGCATCTTGGTACTGAATCTAGTCGGTTTTAGAGGTGCAGTTCTTGTTTTTAGCATGATTAATTCAAGCCCTTGGCGAAGCCCTTTCAACTACGGCCCTTGGTCATTGGTTACCCCACTCTAATACCCACTATGTTTTTTTTTTGCCATCATTATTGATATGACTGGTAATACAGACCTTTTATTAGCTAGATGTATGGTGACCCCAAACAGTGTAGGTTACTACAATATACTATACTATACTTTACTATACTATACTATACTATAATATAGTATAATATAATACAATAATACCATTTAATGTAATATGATATAGTATAATAATGTATAATATAGTACAATATAATATAATATAATATAATATAATATATTTTAACATAATACATATAATATATATACAATATATATTTTTATATATTATAACATGACATAATATAATATAATAATATTTTAATATAATATAATATAATTTAATTTAATATAATATAATATATTTCAACAAAATACATATAATATATATACAATATATATTTTTATATATTATAACATGACATAATATAATATAATAATATTTTAATATAATATAATATAATATAATATAATATATTATAATATAATATAATATAATATAATATATGTATATTTACAATTATGTATATACTGTATATATACACGTATTTATACGCCACATTCATTTTTCTTCATTACTTGCATCCACACCCCGAAGTCACAGGCCTGCTACTTGGGTTGCTGGAGCCGTGGGGGTTGCTACTTGGCCAATCTATGAGGAATATGCCTGGTTGGTGGTGACTGGAATATGAATTTACCATGGTTATTAACCACTTACCCCCAATAATGGGACAATCAATGGGATTTGATGAGACAATCAATAGGAATTTACAACTGGTTGGTGGTGACTGGAACATGATTGGATTTTGACTTTCCATATTAATTGGGAATGGAATAATCATCCCAACTAACTGACGAACTCCATCATTTTTCAGAGGGATTGAAACCATGTTTGATGTGTTTATTGTTTTATAGTCCCTATGGATCCAAGTACCGACTGAAAGGAAGTGGGACTGGGGTATAATTCACCATAGTTTGGAGGGTTAGCCGTACCTTCTCAGACAGTGGCCATGGATCCATAGCAAAGTGGGTCCCTTACGCAAATCCAAGTATATAAACGTAGCACATATATATATATATAGATAGATTTATTTATTTATATTTTTATTTATATTTTTATTTTTTTATTAGTCTATTTATTTTTATTTATATATATATAGATATATATATATATATATATATGTATAGAGTCTATAGTGTATATACCAATAAAGGCGAGTGAAGGGTCGGTATTATTACGAATCATATCAGTAATTATGGCCACGAAATGTATATACAAGCGCTCGGGTTAAGTCGTATCAGCTTCTAAAAGTCGTATCAGGAGGCCGTTCCGCCTGGAAAAAGTTCAAGTTTGGCATCACCACAATTTTTAGTAATTGCACGATTTCATTGTTTTGGGGATTCTTTCCATGATGACTCTTCTTCCCTGATGTGACTTTCCACTACCTGATGTGATTTTCTGTAGCGCCGCCGTGCCATGGGGATGATGTGACTTTTCCCGCCTGATGTGACTGAAGCACGGTGCTCGTAGTTGTTGTGTACGGCCATATTTGTGTTTACCTCTCTAGCTGTTCGGAGAGGTGTGGGTATCGTACGTATCCAGCCTATTTCATGGGGAGCCAGGGAGCTGAGAGTTTCCCAACCACATGATAGTTGACACAAACCAAGACCAAAGTTTACTCTAAGACAAATTTTATGCTTTATTTTGCCACAAGTAAGATTACAATATACAGTAATACAGTCATATCATGGTTTGTGGTGGATACACTTGGATACATGTATAGCTGTTTTCAGTTACTTGTAGGTTGTTTTTTAACCAATTGATAACTGGAGCGCAGCACCTTGTAGCATTTATGCTGGAGGTTCAACGTAGGCTTTTATTTTCAACCCTATTCGCGACGATAATCCCTGGGTCGCAGATATTCCACAAAAGATATACCCATTTTATCCCCATTATACCATCATTTATCCCCATTATACCATTTGATTTAACATAGCCATGGAAAATCCACCCATTTTTAAGTTCGGTAAACCATCTATTTCTATGGGCCATTTTCCATGGCGAACTGTTAAATAACCAGATGGCACACCATCATTTTTGGTGAAATCCCCACGTTTTAGGCGGCTGCGTCCTCTCTTCGTGCGAAGCGCCAGGGCCGCCAGGGCCGCCAGGGCCGGCCCGGCCACACCGGGCGCCGGGTGGCAACGGCGGAGGCTTAGAGTGAAACCTCGGTCGGGGGATGGGCATTGGCGCCACTTTTCATGGGGAAAAAAATGGGAAAAGTCACGTTTTTTTTTTGATTTCCCCTGTTTTCAACGATTTTCCTTCGTTTTTTTCTTACCTTTTTCCTGTCATTCCTCCATTTGCCTCCATTTTCCCCCTGTTTTCAACGATTTTCCTTCATTTTCCTTGGTTTTTCCAATGGAAATATAGGAAGGTCATGGGGTCTCATGATCATGGGATATATGTTTTGCCCACATGTAGGACGAATTAGGAAGATCGTGGGAAATCCGCGAACTAGATGGAGCTGCGAATGGGAAAGGAATCGATGGTGAAAAGGATGGGACATCCCCAATGGGAACATCATGAGACAATAATTGGAAGATGTGGGAAAATCCACCATAGTATAGCTATCTATACGGGGAGTTTTCTATATTGAAAAATCATCGAGCTAAATGGTAGGAATATCACTTGAAATCCTAATTTCACCGGTTGTGACAACACGTACCTATTAAAAACAGTAACCTTCCAGTGTAAATGGTCCCAAATATGCGGAGCATTCCCCACTAAATCATGTTTTCTGGGGGGTGTTCAATATTGGTAGGAATATCATGGGAAATCCCACCAGTCAGTGGAATTTGTGAAGAAAATTATCGAACTTTCCAGTCAGCCACCTTTGATCAACGGAGGGTATGTGAACATATAAATATATATTATTTATATATGCATATTATACAATTTAATATATATATATATGTATAAACACCCTTTGGTAAACTAACACAACTATGGAAAATCACCATGTTTATTGGGAACATTCACAATTTCTATGGCCATGTTCAATAGCTATGTTAAATTACCAGAGGGTACAGTATATATTATGGAAAATTTGGGGGAAGTATGATTTTATCAGGGAGAGATATATATATATATAACTGACAGAAATAGGGATATAATGTGCCTAGTGGTGATATAATGGACAATTTGCCAACAATACAATGTTTGGATGTGTCTGAAAGTGGGGCATGGCATAGCGTACCCCAGAATAGCAATTTGAATTGGGAAAATCATGATTCATCCGCGGGCTTGGTACGCCATTTTCAGTTCATGATGTTGGGATAGAAAAATACCGGCCATGCCATATACAATATCACATAATCACACATATATTCATCCCATATAACTTCGACCGTGCAGGTAACATCAGGTAACCATGGAATACCATGGATATTTTGTCGGGTTTTCCCATGGTTTCGACATCGATCCAATAAATGCCTGGCGAGGCCAAGATTTCGGCGGAATTGAAGGTGGACCCGCTGAAACTGAAGTAACTTGGATGACTTGGATGACTTGGGGACGCGGGGATGCCTGAATGTTCACCCTTTGGCAACGCGAATTTGACATGAAACCTATATTTGGTTGGTGGTGACTGGAACATTTGGATTCTTTGTCCATATTAATTGGGAATGTCATCATCCCAACTGACTTTCGTATGTATCAGAGGGGTACGTATACCACCAACCAGATATGTAATTATATGTACCTGTAGCTGGGTGAAATCCATGGAAAATCAATGAACATCAGCAGCGTTTTTGTTGTGGATTTCTGTGTTGGCAAGGGTGTGGCAATGGTGTGGCAAGGGTGGGATACGGTCACCATTTATAATCCCCACAACTGGAAGAGAGTTCTTTTTGATCCAGAAATGCCGTAGCAAAAAAGAGATGTCGAAACATGTTGTTGCTTTCACTGGCCTAAATTGTGATCCTAGATTCCTAGATATCATTTTTTGCGTTTTTTTTTAAAGTTTTTTGTACTATGTCAATTGATTTTAGCCTACCTTTTTTGGGTCTTATACATATTGATGCACGACATCCCCATGACCAAGGCGTGGGGTCTTGGCCAACGGCATGCGCTACGTGCTGCTGCGGCACGTGGTGCCCCAGGGACGTTGCGAGGCGGAATGAGAGCCCCAGTGCTCGGCCGGCCGGCCCCCTTTTTGGAAAGTCCATATATGTCCATATGTATTTTACATGTTCCATCTTGGGGAGGTAAAACATGGTAAAACCCATGTTGAGATTCTCAATATCTCTTGTGAATCGTTGTTTTTTTTTGGACCTGGAACATGACTCACCGTATTTCAATTCTGCCGCCAGGCTCATCTGGAATTTCACGTGGGCTCTGTAGATGAACAAGAGGACGTGCACAACATATGTTCTTCCATGGTGTGTAGGTCACCCAGCTGCTAGCTGCTTATCTGGTTGGTGGTTTGGAACATTTTTTTTATTTTCCCCAATAGTTGGGATGATGATCCAATCTGACTAATATTTTTCAGATGGGTTGAAACCACCAACCAGTTATGTTATTGTGTTATATCCGAAATATTAAGAATCTGCTGCAGGCTCGGGATATCTCTACATGTTCCTCAAATAGCAACCGTTCAGAAACATGTAGAGATATCTCGAGTGTATATTTTCTATATTTGTATATACACAGCAACTATATATTTCCTATATACAAGACTATATAAATAATATATGTGTGTAAATATTTTTCTATGCGCACCTACATACATAATCATACATATGGTCATCTAAGGCATTGACAGTGGTCGGTTGCCCTGATTAAGAAGACCCCAAATTTTCTCATCAATATAAATAAATAAATAAATATATATATATATATACACAGACTACGCATACTTCCCGAACTTCCCAAAACTTCCCATCGTTGTTGACTCAACATCAGAATTCGGTGTTGTCAAAACCCTATGGTTGTTGGTTTGTTGGGTACGGAAGGTCTGGATCAAATTTGGATACTAAAATTGGATGGCAAAGAGTGCCTTCCATCACACATAGACATAGATATTGTGAACCCACCATGCATTTAGATCATATTCCTTTGATTTCCCCATGGAAATCCATACAAGGTGCTCATCCTAGTTAAAAGATGCTTTGTAATGGTTTATAAATATCATCAATTATCATTTAATTCATTCTCAATATGACTATAGTAAACCTCATTAAGTATCATTATATATAGAACTATAAATTGAACATATCCAAATTGAAAAAAAACACTAAGATATTGAAGTTGTGTTATCAACTTTGCGATTTCACTATCACGGGGCACCCACCTTGACTAGCTTCGCTTTCTTGCCCCTCTCCAACAGGACCAACGAGGTATGGCCCATATGCTGGAGCACGTGGGATACCTCAGCAACCAGTGCTTTTCGGAGTCTCTCCCGAAAAAGATAGGAACATGACATGATGAAAATATTGTATACATATATATATATAGGTATATAGTAAAGCAAACCCCAAAAAAGTTTTTTTGAAAACTATTATTGGAATCCTGGAAAATATGGAAATCATCATCCACACCCTGGAAACACTCGTCCATTTTTTGAGGGTTGCTGACAAAAACGTACGTCCCAAAAAGATTGAATAAGTAAGGGACGACCCAAACATCACCATCCAAATAGAGTATATCCATGCATATCCCATCAAAGGTACTTGTCATCCCGAAAAGTAATGCGAAATGATCATCAATGCTGAATAGATGACCTTTTCCAAAAGTAACAACTGTATATGGCAATGGGTTGAAACTATTCTCACCATATTTAGGGGAATAAACATCCATCAGCCACATATTTTTTGGGGTACCAGGGTTTTGACTAATACCCGTACACATATATATATATATATAATTGTCCAGTCAAGTTTCGTTCGGCGTCACGACCCGAGATCTGCTTCTTGGGCAGTGAGAAGCGCATGCAGTTGCAGAGCAGTGGTCTTGGTGGGGAAGCACAGGTCTCGGATTTGATTGGATAGTGAGGATGACTAGTGACTATCGATCACTACTACTGAACAGAACAGAGGGAATTATTTGGCTCCACGTTTTTGAGGTGTGTTCTTAAGTTGAAGCCCGGAGAATGTCTTTGTTTAGGCGGTGAAAAGGATGTATCTTCCAATATCTTCCATGTTTGACCGAAGTGATCACTTTTTTCTGGAGAGCTTGCAACAATAACCTGCATGATCAACCAGCGTTTTCTGCATGCTGGGTTCAAATGACAACTTGATAGGCTTGCTGATCATGTTTGCCGCCCACCTATCCCGCGAGAGGATCATGAAAAGGACCCTACCAACACAGCCTCTGTGGCTTGTGCCCATCCCCTGAACTTCCAAGATGGAACTTACAAAGATGCTGGCGGAATATGATCATCCTGTTGGAAGGCAACCAGGTCCATGTCGAACAGTGGACGGTTTGTCGCGCGACTAGGCTGGTAGCTTGCTGTCGTACCACAGTTGCCTTTCAAACCATGCACCATGCTGCTGCCTGCTGGGAGTGGGCTGCAAGGTATGACCAGCAATGCCTGCACTGACTTCAACCATACCGTCAGACCTCCAAGTTTAACATGATTCCATGGCCAGTTTCTGGTTGTTGTGGATTGGTGTCGTCCCGAGGTCAAATCAGCCATGGATTTGGATTTGAGATGACCTTGTTCATCCTTACTTTCATTGCAATTTGGTATTCTTTTAAGATCCCCTAACAGGATCCCCAAGTGAGTAGCTGGATGTTGAAGATGCTTGAAATGGGATTTAAAAAAAACTGTGATACTCTTAAGTGAACCCCAAAATAGCGTTGATTTATGGATATTTATGGATTTTTATCCGCCCAAATGTGGTATTGTTGGTAAAGCAATGTCATAAACCACCCAGATATTGATGGCGTTGAAATCCAACCATGGATGGTAAACTTGGGGATGGTGGATCCGGGTGTGCTTTGCCAACATTACTATAGTTGACTTCATTAAATCCCATAAAATCCTATTAAATTACCATCATATCAACTTATATATAAATGATGGTTTATCACGTCCCCCGATCGGTTTCACCATCTAAATCCGTTGCCACAGCAAACTTGACAGTCTTCCGACTGTCAGTTGCCAGGTGTACTATGTCAGCATTGGTTCTGAACATGTGCAGGAAGGCCTACAGGTGAGGAGGACGGTTTTGGGAAGGGACATTGATGGACGTGGAGAAACCATTATATCCTGGATGTGTAGAAGTATCAGTACATATCTATCTCTTATATTCTCTTATGGTATTCACTTGTCTATTTGTAAATATTTGTTATTGCGTGTCACGCCATTGCGTGTCTATCTAATTTATCTATCCATTCAGAGAAATTCACCCATTGTTCTATCCCACTCCCCAGGTAACTAGGTCTAGGTTTTACCTGTTCTATGGCCCCGGCCAGGTGTTATCAGATGTGGGTCTGGAATCTCAGGCTTCCGCAGCGGTGAGAGGTCTATACAACCAGCATATTGTTTGAGTGAACTATAACAACCAGAGACTATCCTTTGGTTTGGGGGATCCATCCCCCAATCCACCAGACATTGGTTGGCGGATGCCAGGCTGCAAAGTTTGAGGCTGTTGCTGTCATTCTGCTGCCATTTCTTCATGGCTTCACCTGCGAAACCATGGGAAACTGCTGCATTTTTTGGTGGTCTTGAGCTCATGGGTTTGACATGGTTTGACTGGAAATGGAATACACCAGAATCCCGCGTTGGACCATCATTTTCTGTATAGTAGTGTTAATCTATGTTAATTGCTCCAAATTTTGGGGTACATATACTGATTTCGAGGCGAACCCAGTTACCATCCACAAACATACACATATATGTAGATATCCTGTGATATCCCGGTATCTTCCATTTGATTCTGTTTTTTCCATCATATCCATTACTCGTTTTGTCCCATTGCATCATCAGTTGTGGTTTATATAATGCATCCCCTAATCCATGTTGTTGCAAGGTGTTTTATCAGCTTGCTGATGCTGAACGCCTAGGTTTTCAGCCCGCATTCAAACCAGAACGTGTCGAGAAGGACATGGGACATGGGCAACCTGGGAGGTGGAAAACCGTATATAACGTGACACGAGGATGAAAGCCACGCAGCTACACATCATGCAAGGTGCTGCGCTATAGCTAAGTTGTTTTACTTCACTGGGTTAACTAAGGCAACTAAGGTTTATGGCAGGGACTTCTATAAACAAACAAGACGTCACTGTGGGGCACCACCCAGATGAGGTCCTATGCCCTCGCCCGGCTCACCAGCTTTGGCTAGACTCCTGGAATTGGCGATGGAGAGAATGCTGCAGAAGATCATTTATATAAGTTGATACTAAGTTGATTTAATGGTCATTTAATGGGATGTTTGGGATTTAATGACATCAACTATAGTAATGTCAACTATAGGATTTAATGAGATTTTATGTGATTTAATGGAATTTGACCACCTTTTTTTGAAATTCGTCTCAGATGTGGATGGACATGTTATCCACATTTATCACAAGGCGGTCGCTCCGGCCAGTTCGTGGATATCCCCACTCCGGCACATGATATTGACAAAAAGGACATTGAGGTCAAATTGAGGTCAAGAAACAAAAAAACAGCTGTTTCATAAGAGTGGTGTAAAATGGTGATTATATGGTCACTGCATGTAATTAAGATATATTATGATTAAATTTTGAAACTTCAAAGGACTGATAAGCATGGTGATTACTAAGTAATTACCAATTTAATAGCAGCCCTCTCAATGTTTGATGAAACATGCTTGATAAAAATCGAGTTACTGAAGATTAAATAAATTGATAAATCAATAAAGATATATATATATGTTTATGAGTGGCTGCTGCAATGTGCAAGCAGCTGAATGTTGAAGCCAAACCTCAAGGAACCCCAAAAAAAGATAGGGAAAATAATGACATTTGAAATCCACTAGAATAGTGATATGTTACTTTTCTAGCTTTGTTTAGCGTTGCTATTGTACTGAACCATCCATTTTGGAGTAACACGTCACCACCAGAGATTTCCCCCCGGCCAGGAGCGTGCTGCAGTGCTGTCAGAAGCGCAGATGGTGAACGATTGCCAGTATCGTTTGTAGCTGCCTCAGGGGAAAGGCGAAAAGGGGGCATAGGTAATTATTCTGGGATACACCAGCATAGATGATTCACCTCTACATGATGATTTTCCACATCTATGTTGGCTTATAGCAGGGTAACATAGGACAGTTATGACATAATTAGCATAGGAAGATTGGATTGCATCGGTATTTTCTAGTTGAAAATGCTTCCTACCTTTGTCAAATTAACATAGGAAAGTTACCCATTGATGATTTAGCAGTGAACAATTGCTATTTTCCCTGGCTATTACCAGAGGGCAACCCTGCTGTAGGATTGAAATTCTATAATGGCCTGGTCCTATAAGCGCAACGGACAAACCCAACAGAGAGCAGCCGGAGCAGTTTGCAACTAGCGGAATTGCAATCATGATGTTAGATAATCGCAGGCCAACCTAGGATTGGTACAAAGATGATCATCACTGTACACTGCGGTCCACGAAACACTTTGTCAAACATGCATTCTACACAGAAATCAGGCAACATACGCACATATAATTATTATAAAATGTACATGTTTAGGTAATTAAATCATGGTAAATCCATAAATCTTTATATATATATATATATATCATCTATTTATTTGCACAGTAAACATGTGGAACAGATACTGCACTGTATGAATTGAGGATCTGACGGAAGGCAGCACATTTTCCTACAAGCTAAGCTGAAGTTCTTTGCAGGGTATTCAAAGTCAGCACTTTGCAAATGCGATTTGTGGTTGTCGCAGCCATTTCAGCGCACCAGCGGTCTCCGAGGGCGCTTTCTCCCATCCCCCTGCTGCCGGGTGCAAAACCCGCCAGCAGGAGGGTCATTTTCAAATGGAGAAAACTATCAATGGAGTACCGCGAAGCTCAGGTTGTTCGCAAGCCTCGGGTCCACGATAAAGTTGTAGCCCAAGGAAATCCATGATGAAACAAAGCCACCACTAAGGATTGTTTTCCTGGAGGAATGAGGGGCAAGAGGTACTGTACTTTTTTCCCCACCTGCCAGGTGAGGGTTGTTAGATTTTATGTCAGTTGCCTCCTCCTCCTGCTCCTCCTCCTCCTCCTGCTCCTCCTCCTCCTCCGCCTCCTCCTGCCTCGTCCTCCTCCTCCT
>Ga0126342_10014518_pt1 | contig 13899 bp, 11 predicted proteins | sample Cyp1metagenome_FD_92528 | JGI IMG/M metagenome (GOLD analysis project Ga0126342, IMG submission 92528) | Coral microbial communities from Lord Howe Island, Old Settlement Bay, Australia - Cyphastrea 1 metagenome | ecosystem: Host-associated > Invertebrates > Cnidaria > Coral ...
ATATATATATATATATATATGTATATATATATATATATATATATATATATATATATATATATATATATGTATATATATATATGTATATATATATATATGTATATATATATATATGTATATATATATGTATATATATACATATATATATATATATATATCATGATGCAGCAGATCTAGTGATCAAATTTGTTGGTTTCTTGGACATGTGTTGGTGGACAAACCCTGAAGTGGGAGGTTCCAAAGTTCATCAACATGGGCTTTCTCTACACATCAAAGGTCACACATTGTCAAGCCACAAGTCAAGCACCTTGGAGCACCCCAAATCGGAACTTCCACCACTCCGCCAATCAGAAAAACCATAGAAAAAACAATCTCAAAGCCAAGAAACGAGTCGTAATTTTACATGTCTCTCAAGCAAACTGTAACTAGATGTACGTCTTCCCACTGAGTAAACAGTAGCGACAAAACCGGAGGTGGAGCACCCGCAGTCTAAGGCGAGACGAGTTGTGGGAGTTGTGGGATGTGATGGTTGCCATATTTAGGCCTATATACCCTTTGGTAATCCAACATAGCAATGGGAAATCCCCTACAAATGGAGTTTCCAGCTGGGAAAATCTTCAATAGATATGACATTTTCCATTGCCAGGTTTATTCAGTTCACCATCAAACATATGGTATAGTTGATAAATGCTGGTTGGTTGATGATTTGGGCCATTCTCATAACCCATGGGACCCATGGGAATCCCGAACTCGGAGATGTCAAAGAACGCTGCGAATGGGATGTTTTCAACAAGCTCATGAGCCTGTTGGGGATGGCCCTGGACCAAACCCCATCATTCATGGATTGTTGCTAGGGGAACAACCCACCGGCCTCAAACCAAAAAAAGTACATGTATGCTGTGTATATCTATGTATTAGAATGTATTACCCTCTGGTAAACTAACATGGCTATAGAAAATCACCATTTTTAATAGGTAAACCATCTATAAATGGGCCATTTTCCATAGCTATGTTAGTTTACCAGAGGGTAGATACATATCAACCCAGGAAGGATTGGTTCCTTGTGACCTTGATCAATCCTTCCTGCCGGTGCAGATACGCAGGAACTCTACACCGCGCAACGGGCGCGGTCGTAGTACGGTGGCGCTGCATGGTCCAAAGACATTGGGTTGAATAACGAACACAATCCTCAACAATTGCTGGTTGAATTCAGATAATCCAACCAAATTTTAGGATTCATTTTCTGACGTTGAAATTGATCCCTAGATGGCAGATTGCATGTCACCTTTTGCAATCTGCGCAGTCCTTGGACCATCTGGCAATTCTGGACGTCTTGGAACTTCTTGGAATTTCTCTTTAAAAACCAATGGGCATTTCCAGCTTAAAGAAACACACCCCTTTTCCTTTGCAGCCTTTCAGTTGATTTACTTCAGGGACCATGTATGTTTTTCCCAAGACAAGACGTCGGAATCGACGCGGACGTGCGTCACATGCACGCATGTGTCCTTTCAGAGGGTGACCATGACTGTCAGTCAGGGGTGAGGGAAAGCTGCCAGAGATATGAGGATATGTATCAGCGTGTATCAAACTTCATCGTAGAAATAAAACATAATAAAGCATATAAAACATATAAAAACATGATTCTGTTTCTGACCAGGATAGATGATGAAGATTCTAGCCAGGACCCAACAAGATTTTGGATCACAGAATCAGAAGGCCGTGTCTGCAACCCTTGTCCCGTATACTGAAACCATCAGAAGAATTGGGGTAATAATATTGTAACTTTCTGATGGTATAACCTAACTGGTTAATTGCTGGTGATACCAGTAACAATTGAGGGTATGGTGTAACTTTTTGCTTTGCCCTTGTAACTTCTTGTAAATTTCCAGTCAATGGGTGGAAACTGTCCATCTGGATGTTCCCGAAGAACCTCCAGACTTCGTGAGAACTCCTCACAGTCATAGTTGGTTGATTGAAGTTTAATCGATTCCATCAGTTCCGACATCTGCGCACCAGGCATTCACTAGCCTAGATATCAATCCATGATCATTTGTTGGTTTACATCCCTATCTTTATCGATCATTTTCAATCAACAGGCCTCACAAGTGGCTCATATTCCCATGTTTGATAGTTGTCATATCCGATTGGACATAGTATTTTCAACAAATTATCCAGAAGTACATATATCACAATCTGATGGAGAGTTGCCACTTTAGTTGAGGGTCATAAGTTACAAGCTATAAATTATAAGCTTCATCTATATCATACATTTGGAAAACTCTACCTTGTACTTGTACCATACTGCCTTTCCCGTTCACACTCGTTGCCCTACATCCGTGCAACTTGTCTCACCGGTGGAAACGCGCCCTGTCGCGGTGACCAATGGCCCCTCAAGGATGTGCAGAAAACATGGCCAAGCGGAGAGTTAGTTTCAATCTGTTGTGCAAGTCATTGGAAGAAGATGATTTGCTTCCAATCCAATGACTAAAAAGTAATATCTTCTTCCAATGGCTTGGAAGCGTTGCAGAGCCATCTGGAATTGCTCTAATCGAACATCTACAGATGGACCATTTTTTGTGGATTTTCCCCTACCGTAAATCATCTCAATGATTCCATCGGCTCTGATATGAAGCCATGATCGGAGCTGCTGAATGACTTGAGAAATCCCTGTGACTGGGCCACGCGAGGGACAACAGCCGCATGGATAGTAGTTCACACGGACCGGCTGCGTCCGTCCTGGGGCGTTCAGATCCACGGCCGTCTTCTTTGGAGTGACACCCTCAAGTAAAATGATTCAACATGAGGATTTCATGACGAAACAATTTGGATGCACCTGAAAAAAGCAGCAAACATCGGAAGATACCTAGCAAGAATTGGGGTAGATGACGGTAGATGGGTCAAAAAAGATCAGCTGCCAACAAATGGATGGTTTAGTTCCCAAAATGGACCGATTTGGCAGGTTCCTGGGCCCAACTACCTATTCATCGGGAAGGGAGGCCGAAAACACGTTTTGTAGCTGCAGGGAGCAGACTTCTGAGAGAAAAAAACCCTTGTGAATTTCGGAATGACCACTGGTACCATGATTGATGGTTGATACCTGGGAAACTAGGCGAAGTAAAAGTAATACGGTACGGCTTGGCTTTACAGGTCCAACATGCTGGGTTGTGATTTCCGGTGGATCTGCAGCCTAAAAATTGCCCCAAGTGCAGTTCGACTTTCGACTTGTTCCCCCTGTGGAAAGTGTGGCGCATTTCGGAAGCGGGCAAAAAATCCTCGGGGAAGGGACCATTTTGGGTGGTCCTGGAGGCCAATGAACTTGGACGAATCACCGGTTTCACTTAGAATCGACTTGGCAAAACCACTGATGTTGCTACGGCACCTATTGAATCTATTGCATTTGTACTCGAGATGAGTTGTCTTCGTTTCGGTGAAACACCCCAGTTGGCCAGACAGGACCTCTTGGGAATCAGTTTTGGGGCGCCAAAATTGAGAACAGAGAGCAGCGAGAGGAGAACAGTCAAGATATGTCAAGATATGTCAAGATATTTGAAGATATGTGAATATTATATATATAGATTGACCGAGATTTCAACAAGTTACGTGGTCCTACGGATTCGATGATTTCGATTCTTCGCTTCGGCGCGGCCGTCACCAGTTGGATTTGCTGAGTTGATGAGGAAGATGTCGCTTTTTTTTCCCATGGACTAACGAGTGAAACTCATTGTTGTCATATGTTGTCATGATGTATTCTCATTATCATATGTTATCATTGTCAGTGTTGACATTTTTTGCCCCACAAACACAAGCCAAGAACACCTGAAGGTTTTTGCAATACAAATTTGAACATCCAATCATTCCAATTCAATTCCGGAAACTTCGTGGACGTGACAGGTTTCCGAGGAGTGGTGGAATCTGAATTCCACCCGAAAGAGGTGGGAAGACCGTTGGCATCTGTTGGCTGTTTCACCTAAAATTGAAAACACGAAGAAGATGAACTAGTTTTGGGCTGGATGCGTGATATTTGTTTTGGGGACGATCGCAAGTTTTGAGGACGACATCTGTGGATTTCTGTTTGGATGGTGGATGTCCTACAGAGCATCTTCAGGGCGACAAACTCCTATTCCCTCACAAAAACCGGGGAATTGAGAGATTTCCCCATTTCTTGCGGGGCAAGTATCATTGGTGAAACAGTGGTAGACCCTCTTGAAAGGCAATGTCGATAAAGGAAACTTGAAGAACCTTGTAAAATGCAACATGAATTCTAGGTTTTGAGTCCAAATTCCCCTATGTGTTTGACATATTTTGACATGACATATGATGTCTTTCATGGGCCCATTTCAGCCACCGAATGGAGTCCCAGTCACGTCAGATTGCACCAGCCAGGCCGGCCAAAGTGGGCGCTTTCTACTTGGCAGCCCCTTACCTGATACGCTTTCGGGCCAAATCCCGAAATTTCTGCAGGGGCCTCTAAAACGATCCAAAAAGGGGACCCAAAGGTGATGTACTGTACATTTGCACATACCTATACACATAGGTATAGATATAGATATATAGATACATATAAATCTGCATATCCATATAATTACATATCCATATACATATCCATATGTTTACATATTTATACATATCATATATATTCTGTTTCCAAGCCTTGCGGTCGTAGGCCTGGCTTGCTCAGCTCGAAGTGGAGGCGATGGGAATTTATTCCTCGGCTGTGGTCCTATCCACTGTTGGTTTAGAAAACAATAACGATACATTCATTATCATTATCATTTATTTATATGCTTAATGATACTAGATATACATCTACTCCAAGAATTCAGGTTTAATCATACATGTATCTATTAATTATATATCTATAGTTCATGGGATTATAAACCAACTGGGGGGGCACCACCTTGTACTACTGTCGGTGTTGATCAACGAACAAAAAGCCCGGAGTTCTTCTTGTCCAACCTTTAGGAATTGACACTTGAATTCATGTCATTCAGGATGGCTTTCAAAAACATATATATATATACACGAGAGTGGAATGGAACAACTTAAACTTAGAATCAGACTAATTTAATTCAGTGGATTTAACGTAAAAGTGAGCTCTTGAATCCAGCCTCCCATATCGCTTTAAATCATGTCATCTCAATAGCTGTATCTTCATAAATCTACAAAACAGCATGTGCCCTAGCACCGTACCACCATATCTTGATGGTGCGAGAACTGGGAAGCTGTCTGAAAATAGGGATGCCGAAATGCTGTGGTCCATCAAGATTTCTGGACAAACCAAGGAAAAAGTGATCCCCCATTTCTAAGGCCATTGAAATCCCAAACTTGGTTCAATGTTCAATCCACCATTGAACTCCCAACTGCTTTCTGGACCCTCCTGGATTTTCCAAAAATCACAACTGGCACCAGGGCAACACGATCTTTGTGGTCCTGGGCCGCCTGCCCCCCTTGAGCGCACCGCCTGGGCACCTGGATGCTATGGGGGGGATATGGTCATCCCATGCCATGGGAATCCAAACGCACTGGGTATGTATATATATATATATTATATGATAATATATAGAATATAAAAATATAATATAATATAAAATAAAATAACATAATGTAATGTAATATAATATGATATAATACAATATAGTATAATATAATATAATGTATATATAATACAATATATATAATATAATAAAATATAATATAATAAAATATAATATAATATGATATGATATGATATGATATAATATAATATAATACAATATATATATATATATGTATATATAATATAATATGTATAATATATATATATATAATATAATATGTATAATATATATATAATATAATATATATATAATGTAATATTATATATATAACATCTATTGTAATATATTATAATATATATAGTATTATATATAGTTATATATATAATATAATATATATGTATATAGTATATATAATATAATATATATAATATAATATATAATATATATAATATATATATATATTATATTATATTATATTATATTATATTATACACGTATATACCATATATTTGTTCATCGCTATTGCAACTATGAACATGGATTGATGATGATTGAGGACCAGACCCCACTACGGATGTATAATCCAACCTTTGACGCACATCTAGTTACATATATGATGTATGTACACACACATGTATATATGTCCAGTTCTTTTTGGGGGTAAGGTATGTATATCTCTCTCTCTCTCTCTCTATCTTTTTCTATATGTATACATGCACTGAATGTAATTTATTGAAATCACATATGCACTGTATGAATCCACAATATTTGGGGTTGAAGGTCACTCAACATTTGGTCAGGTAGCAGCTGGCAAAAGACAAAGGTGATATGCAAAAAACATGTCTTGAACCCTTCAGAAAGCAACACATGGAGATTGGTAGGACGTGATTTTTTTTGCATCCTTTGGTACCACATATTACCAACCATCAATGATTGTAACGTCTTGATGGATACGAGGGGAACTGGATTCCTGGGTCGGTGGTGTCATCCACTTTTCTTACGGGAGTGACCCCAGAATAAATTCAACCCTTAGTAAGTGGGTAACAACCCCAAGTATAGGTTAAGTCGGATTTGTCCAGTGACAATGGCGGTTTTGCCACGTTTCACCCACTTACTAAGTGGGATGAGGCACCAAGTACTGTTCGATAAGTCCAGTTGTAATACTGCCCAATGACAACTGAGGGCGGGAAGCGACAAACATCTCTTGGAGAAGCTTGGCGCATGGGTTTCCACAAAAAGTTGACCAAACGTACATGAGGTGCAGTTGCTGAAAGTTGCTGACAGTTGCTGATTACATTCCCATGATGTCCCATGTTTCTGATTAAGATGCTTTTTCCTTACTGCATTGTTTTGCAGATGTTTGGCTGGGTGAAATCTTGTCCTGTCCTGTGGGTTTTTCTCCCAAGCCGAGGAACTTCCACGAACTCGCAGACCTCCGGCGTCGCGCCGAGACATCGGGAGGCAACCCCGTGGCGCACGAGCCGGACTCGGAGGATGAAGGTGGCACCCGTGGCACCCAGGGGGAGAACACGGCTAGGGCCAGGGTGGCCTCAAAGGCAGCAATTACCCAGCAAAAGCCTCCCAGTGCCAAAGAAAAACATGAAAACACTCAGGGTTAGGTGGTGAACAATCCATATCGCTAATCACTTGGCGATCGGATGATTTTGCTGGTTGAAAATCCGGGATTGTGCCTATGGCATTTTGGATCCATCTGTACAATCCACTCAGAACCAAGTCTTTATACCATTATATATAGTCATAGTCATAGTCCCATTGATAAAGTACGTTTCATAGAATTGGATGATGGGAAAATTTACAGGAAATCCCTATATTTGACGGTAAAAACCATGGTTTCCTGTAGATTTTCCCTCAAACCAATCCATTGAACGTTTTGATACTAATCCACATTTCTTGGTGCGTGAAAATCCCACCATCAACCAGACAGGTGCGCAGTGGGCGCAAGCCATGGCGGCCGCTGAGACGGAGATTGGTGGCCGCATTGAGAGCAAGCCGAGGCGGCCGCTGAGGGTTTTACCAACCATGATGGATGGGCAGATTTTATGGGAATATTATGGAGATAGTTGGGATACATGATTACCCATTGTCCCATTGTAAGGATTCCCAATAACGATGCGATGAACATAACCTTTATATCATGCTTTGACCGTGGCAGATATGGCAAAAAACAACAACAGGGAACCCCGGGAAATCATGTATATAAATGGTGGATTTTCCAGCTCTTATTAAAGTTGAGTAATATGACCCATTTCTGGCATGTCATTGGGGCGTTGCCATATTACTTGTAAATCCACCGGTTCAGAACCATCATTTCACCTATTAGAATACGGCCATCAAATGGGGTTGGAACCAACTGCAGATTCAGACAATTACAATCAATCACACATGTTTCTGGGTGTTTTATTGAAGTCTTAGTTGTCCTAAAACAATCCATTCAGGCAATGTACTGGTAAGAAGTGTTAGTTGCCCACGATTTCTTAAGTTTTCTTAAATTTTCTAAAGAAAGACATGGGGGCCTATGGATGATCGATAAGCCGAAGGATGCCATTTGCCCATTTGCCAGGTTGACCAGGGGATGAGCTGAGGAAACTTCATTGGCTCAGCGGAAATCCACTATTTTTGCAAACCGTCCATTCATCCAATTTGGAGGGATTGGTTGACTTGCAACAAGTCAATCTTTTAAGAACGCACATGTTCTTTTTTCCCAAAGAGGTTGTTGACTTTTTCAAATTTCTCACACTTCCCCCGAAATGCCAGGATTTCCGTGGAGCAAGCCTGTGCTGGGATGAGGGAGATGGGTTTCAAGGCGGGACCGAACTGTGCCAAGCGGGGCGTTGAGCATCGCTTCCCGGCGAAGTGTTTCCGTTTCCTCTTGGGTTATGAGATTCCCATGTCAATTTGTACATCCTTTTTGATTGCTAAGTATCCACATTCCAAAAAAGCAGGGTCTTTAGGTTCTTATTAGTCCATATTAGTCCATATTAAGCAGTTTCGTTCCGTCTTATCCTGTCTACATTTTCATGTCCCATCCTTATCAAAATGCCATGATCAATCCACGTGGCCAGACCAACCAGATTGAAATCGCCAGGGGATGCCAGTCGGGTTGTGTGAGGGCTGATTTCGCCAGCAACATCAGCAACCCCCCAAAAAGATAGAACAGGTTAAGGAAAAATCTCCACATATCTCCACTATTTTAGTGGGATTTGACTTTTCTTTCCTTTTCGGGGGGTTTTATCTGCTTGTTCTGGGACTTTGTCAAGGTCTCATTTTCTTTCATTTGAAACAGCGCCAGTTTCTGCATGGCGGACATGAGACCATCCAGTGGATCAAACTGTACCCTCCAAGCCACAGATTTGGGTTGTTTTACTGTAGAAGTAAACCATCCATTTTTGACACACCATGTTTTCTGGAGTTGGTTGATGGTTACTTCCCATTTGGATCATTTGGTGTTCGTTCAACCACCTACCAATTCGTTTGGGTTGGCCACATGGATATGGGTGTGTCGCTAAAGCCCCCATTTTTGTGGCAATTTGTATTGGCAATTTATGATGATAAACCAGTGGATTTGGGGCTTTTCCCCAATTTTTTTGGGGATAATCCCCATATTGCTCAAAACTATTCACCCCTGCAAAAGTTGAAGCTGGGTTGATCACAGAAAGGTGAGCCACTTGTACTTTGTTTGGCCACTGGCGTCCCGAGTTTCGTTGGAATATATTCCCATTTCTGTGCTTCATACCACATCAGGTTTTGGGTAAAATCCCACTGCTTGGTGACCCCCCTACGGGTGAAATCCATCCGTCTTTCTCATCCAATTTTGTTGCTTCAATCCCCAAGAGTCCTTCGGCCGATGTTTCGTCACAAGGACACTTCCACTTCTTTTGGCTCAGATCACATCGTTTGTGAAATTATGAGGTACCAAAATATCCAAAATGGCCGGTTTAGTGATCCTAGCCTCCGATATGCAATACCCGCAAGAATCCAGTCCATTCCAGCCAGGTTTTGGGGCATATTTCAATATTTCATATGATTGGGCGATGAGATTCCTCTAAGAAAAATGCCAAACATGGCAAACACATACTCTCCAAATTATAATAGCTATGGAAAATTGCCCATTGATTGATGATTTCCCCAAAAAGGTGATATCCATAGCTATGTTAGTTTACCAGAGGCTACCCGGCTACCCATTGTGGATCGAAACGCTACCCGCTAGCCCAATGACTTAACCCTCTGAGGCTCTCCGCCTCGCAAGTGGGGATGGAGAGGTGGCGTTTGGGCTCCTAGCGTGCGACAGCGACAGGGGAATTTCTGGAAAAATGGAGGACGTCGATGCACTGGAGTGACATGGCGCCAATCAGGATTTCACCAGCAAAAAACAGCGACTTGATCAGAAACAGGAAGAATTTCACCAAGTCAAGCCGAGGATTTCCACTCTTGGAACTTGGGCTTTAGGGCATAACGAACCCCATCCGAACCCGAAGTCGTACCTGCTCCCCCCCCCCCGCCCAAAAAGAACGCTTAAACCTTTCGCAAAGACCGCGCGCGAACCCGAACCCGAAGCTGAACCCGAAGCCGAAGCCGAAGGCGAACCAGGAGCCGATCCTGAACCCGAAGTCCTACCTGCTCTTCCCTCCCCGAACCAAAAACAACACTGTTTCAAACCGTTCGCGAAGCGGAACCCGTAGCCGATCCCAAAACCAAAGTCGTATACCTGGGTCCCCCCCGCAATACAAACACATTTACATCTTGTAGGCTGTAGTTCTTCTTCGTGTTCTTGTTCTTGTTGTGGTTCTCTTACCATTGCGAGCCGGGCCAAGCTGCTTGGCCTCCAGCAGATTCCGAAATAAGCACGAAACCTTTCTGCTCGTCTGATATTTCCACTTCTTTTCCGTCGCTTGGTCTGGGCTGCCCAACAACAACTGAAACCCAAAACCCCTACAAGGAAATAGCAAGGACAAGCCTTATTGTCCTCATGGGAATTAGTGACACAACCCCTTAGACTCAGGCAACCATAAAGGGCCCCGAGGGAGACGAGGCTAGAAACAAAGTAATTTTGGCAGATGTTCTTTTCCGGATGTTTTGCACTGCCTCTCGTGATTTGTTTTGTCCTCTAGCGCCTCTTGTGTTTGTTTCCGAATATTGTAAAGTATTTCTGTGACACAGCAAGGACAGGGCCGTTCAAAATAGCGCGTGGAGGGCGCGATTCATGGAATTAATTCGTGCTGTTGCTTCGCCTAGAGCCTCCAGCGTATCCGAACCCGGCCTCACTGAAGATTAGATGTAAAAGAGAAAGTAATGTCAGGACATGCAATGTAATGCACCGTCAATGTATTTTAACGTCTTGTGATGCAATGTGTAATGTCATGTCATGTAGAGTATTAAAGTTAGGTTTGGGTAGGTTAGGTACTGTGTGAGGTCAAGGAAGGTAATGTGATGTACCATGATGTACCTAAGGTATGTAAAGGAAGGTATGTAGTGTAGTGTAAGGTATATTAGGTAATAGGTAATGCAATGAAAGGTGAGGTAATGTGAGGCAATGTCATGTGATGTAAGCGGAATATAATTTAATGCAATGTGAGATGAGGCAAGGTCAGCCTAGGTAATGTAAGGTATATAATGTCAAGTAGGGTAATTATGCAACGTAGTGTAATACAAAGTAGTGCAAGGTAGCGTGCTGCAATGTAAATGGAAGATAAGGCAATGTAATTCATCCTAGGTCTCATATATGTATGTTCAGTGTGTTTGAGGTATATGGGATGCACAGGACTTCCGCACGTAACAATATGCATGCTCTGCTCGGCAGAAACATGTGACCTTCCCTCCACCAAGGATTCCAGAAACCCCAGCACAAGTGTGATGGAACATTCCGGCCATGGGGCCACTGACTCAAAGAACGTTTCGGAACTCCCCAAGATAGCTTAGTTCAATAATGTGGGTGTGTCTGTAATACCGCCATCCTCTTAAGATCTCCAGTACTCCAGTATTGTAGACCATGATCGCATTCGAACCCCCGAACCCGCACCGGCAAACCCCCCCCTGTGCCGTCGCCCAGCCGAACCCGAACCCGAACCACTTCGGGACCACCCCGGGTACTTACTGGCTTTAGTCGCAACACACGGAGCATTTCACCGCAAAAATCAGCGACAGTCGACAGTCACCGAAGATGGACGATGCTACGTTGGATCAAAGTCATGGGGTGGAATGCGGGTCTAGCAACCACCACTATTCAACCAGAATTATCCAGAATTAAGCTCTATGTCTGCCAATCTGGCAACCCGAAATCCTCCATTTTTCTATATCTTCCATTTGTGGATTTTTCAGCAATGTTTGACTGGATGGTCCGAATCGCTGAGCAAGAATCGAAATGGAGCTCAGCCACAGCAGGGCCTCCGGTCATCTCGCGTCCAGGTCGCATTTTCTGGTCATCATGGAGCCTCTAGAGGACCGAAAGGCCGAAAGTGGGAGGGCACCCAGGGTACCCAAATATTGAGGGACCACTTCAGATAAGTCATACCATATTCAGAACCAATCTCACTACATATACACCACGGTATGACGAGTTCTGAAAAAAATACATCAGACAGATTCCAGCAAGTTCCAAGCCGTTCCTTCTGTGTTTTTTTTCCCTTGAAGATTCCCAACCCACAACCGACCTTGGAGAACTTGGAGGATGAGGATCCTGGGTTTGTAACGGTTTGTAAAACACACCTCACCTGCACCAATGTTTTTTCAACATGGCAACCGTTTTGGAGGGCCATAAGGCACATCTTGGCTGCTTGACCAGCCTGACTTTCCTGTTCTTCAAGCACGACTGAAAAAGAACAACTGCCACATTGCCGATGTCCTCATCATGAGGACCGCGTGTGTTGCTTGTGCAAGCTGTCATGCGTCATGATTGTTTGCCATTCCAGGCTTCAGTGGTTACACCCGCGGTTTGCCACATTTTTTTTGCTGCACAACGCAAAAGAAAAATCATGTAGGACTTCGAAGAACATGCGTGGTCAACGTCAGTGGTGAATCCGCAGAGGCTCAAAGTAACAGCACCATCTATAGTTAGCTGACTTAGCCGTCAGATCCCGTCAGTTTGAGAATGCACTCCTTCCTATTGCTGCTCTCGATGGCCTCGGCTCGGCGTGTGCAGAACTCCCTCCCGGCCCTCCCGGGACAAGGAGAGCCGTGCGCTTCCGGATGTGGGGAGACGTCATGGCCTCCGTGGGAGGCAGACGAGCAGAAGAATTGCTGTGCTGAGGGCTTGGTGTGTGACCAGAATACCTCAACCTGCGAGCTTGCTCTTGGGCAAGCATGCTACACCAAGCCAGAGCCGAAAAAGAAGAAGGGTTTGATCAACAGGAAATTCCAAAAATACTTGGGCAAAAAGGAGCCGGAGGAAGAGAAACCGCAGAAGTGCGGAAGATACTTTGGCGAGCATCAGACTGTGTGCCTTGGAGGATATCGGCCTGGTTCAGTTTGGCGTTGCTGCGTGAAGAGTTATGATATGAACAACCAAAGCGAGGAAGCATTGGGGAAGATTCTGCACGACATGGACCTCCGCATTCCCAGTCCATATGCTGCCGGGAAAGGACACGCTTACGCGCCCCCAGACGGAACCTTGCGGCAATGCTGTAGTGGTCTTGGCTATCAGTGGCCCGATGGAGACCAGGCATGCGTCGTCAGGCAGAACGAGGCGATGGCGAAGTTCCAGAAACTGAAGAAGTTGTATTCCTAGACGTCAGCTGTTGGGCTTCACTGACTTCACACACCATCCCTTGTAACGAAACCGTGTTGTCTGAGGACAACCGAAAAGCTGGGAACAAAAAGGGGCAGTTTTGGAGACGCTTGCCATTTTGACACACGTAAATTGCCTGCAGCCATGTGAGCAATTGAAGCAAATCACTACAACCACAGAGTGATAGCTGATCCATTGCAGTTCGAATTTGCGCCCTCCGCCTTGCAGGACTGATGCAATGAACAACAACTACCCAGAGGGTATGTCTGATGTTGGAAGGGCTGAAGGTTGTATATGCAATGGCCGCGATTTTTTCTGAGGGTCTTTGAGGTAGGGTCTGGGGTCTCGGAATACAATACACGATACTACACGCACGTACATATATAATCATATATATATAATCATATATATATGATCATATATATATAATACATACGTATATATATATGATCATATATATATATACACGTATATATATAATCATATATATAATCAATATATACATAAACATATATATATATAATCATATATATAATCATATATATATATATATAAATATATATAATCATATATATATACAATCACATATATATATATATATAAATCATATATATATATAAT
>Ga0126342_10014519_pt1 | contig 13898 bp, 13 predicted proteins | sample Cyp1metagenome_FD_92528 | JGI IMG/M metagenome (GOLD analysis project Ga0126342, IMG submission 92528) | Coral microbial communities from Lord Howe Island, Old Settlement Bay, Australia - Cyphastrea 1 metagenome | ecosystem: Host-associated > Invertebrates > Cnidaria > Coral ...
CCCCCCCTTTCGCGTGAAAAATCACGTGATGTCCTTGAGCAGCCCCCGGAATACTTGCTAAAGCAAGAAGACTCCAGCTAGCTGACGCTAGCTTTCGTGATTATAGATAGTATATTATAAATAGTATCATATAGTTATCTAATCTGGAGCCATGTTTCACAGGAGAACAAAACATCGCAGGCCCCAAGGGGATCACCAGGCCCGAAAAGAAAGATCCGCGGAAGCGATCACGGTCGGATTTTTTGGCTCCAAAAAAAACATGGTTCTTCTGAGAAATGACATTCTGACTATATTACTAGATAATACTAGATCTAGATAGATCTAGATGAATCTAGATCTATTTAGATCTAGATCTATATGAATCTAGATCTATCTAGATCTAGATCTATATGAATCTAGGATGTATCTAGATCTAGATCTATATAGAACATTATAGAACCATTAGGGGAAGAGGAAAACCATAATCAAACACCTGTTCTCCACCATGACCTGAAAGCCAAACCACCTTCCCACGTACCCTCTGGTTATGACTAACAGTTTGCTATGGTATAGATGGTTCATCGAAATAGATGGTTTACCTGGGTTTACCGAACTAAAAAATGGGTGGATTTTCTATAGCTATGTTAAATTACCAGAGGGTATTTCCAAAAACCTGCCAATTGCTCGCACTCTGCTACCCTCTGCTGCTTCGGTACGCTATTTCGCAGCCGGGCGATGTATTCATCCACCTGTGCGCTACCAAACTGCCAAGGAGAAGCTGCGCAAGTCACACCCTGAGATGGAATGCCACGAGCCCCAAGATCAGTTTTTTGGCCCCAAATCACTTTGGAAAATATGGGTTTCCCAATTTTTTCCCTTTTCAAGAGCCATTTGGGTATGGATCAATACCTATTAATACCATTTTTAGGGGGATGAACGTCCATTTACCAGCTATTTTGATGTTCACCAGGGGTACAAGGTTTTGACACACTGCCATTTCTTTAAGTGACAACCAACATCTGCGCCTTTGGGCCCGGCAATTGTCCACCTTCACCCGGTTTCGCCCCTTGCGCGATCCTGGGAGCCGGTCACATCCCGCTGAAGCCCGATTTGGAGATCTGCCCCTCACCGAACCAAGCAGCTTTATCTCCAGCTGCTTTGCACCTTGCGGAACACTTGGTGAAGTCTAACTGCATTTTGAGGAGCATAAAACTCATAAAGATCCAAAAGGGGGATTCAATCAGTTTGGGATTGGGACACCGATCAAAAAAATAGACGATGAGTACGGGTCAGAATTGGGTACTGACTTCCCCAGAATGCTGGTTGGGTCCGCGTATGCCGTGTGCCTGATTTGTTAACTATTTGGTGCCCCATTTTGCCTAATTTTTGTTTTTGATGATGAAATCCAGGTGGATAAACCATGATAAACCATGATGCTTGCCGCAGTTGATGCTTGCACGCCAAAGCTTGTTTTCCATGTGGCAGTCGTTCTACTCTTGTTTGAATCTTTGGTGGTTGACACCCTCCTTTGGATTCTTCAAAATTCATCTTTGCTGGTGAGACCCCTATGCAAACCAGAGTTTTTGTTCCAGGCACTCCGGAGGTACGCTGCCGTCACGCCAAACCGGCCGGAAGCCACCTGGAAAACAGAGGAGAACACACAGGGAGTTCAGCAAGAAAAAACTGGGCAACCAGAGAGGGCTGGGAAAATTATCAAAAGGTGGGGATACAATGGGATATACTAGATGATCTACATGGATATCTCCAAAGTCAGAAGTCGGAAGTTGTAACTTGTAAGCAAGTTACCATGGACATGAGATTCAACGTGGATCAATGTGGCCTGCTTGGTGGCCGAAGTAGCGGAATCGCCATTTCTCAGACCTCGGCGGAGATGCGGAGTTGAAACCTGGGACCTGGGCAGGTGGATTCTGGTACCCCCATAGAAGTGCTCAGTCATAGATTATATACCCTCTGGTAAACATACATCATAACTATGGAAAATCACCATTTTAAATGGGAAAACTCACTATAAATGGCCATATTCAATAGCTATGTTAAATTACCAGAGGGTATAGATTGGATTCATACAAAAAGTATCAAAAAGTCCCGCATGCCCAGCATTGCCCACACATAAAAAATTACCCCCAGCGAAGCAAACTTCATCCCCCACCCCTTGCATTAGTTGAGCTTCAGACCCTGCAAATGCGGGAAGGATGCAGAATGCCCGTCCTCATCCACGTCCTGCAATACCCTCCAGTAATTCAACCAAGCCATGTGTCAACACGGCCCATGGAATTCCATGATTTTCATTGATTTTCCTATTTAAATGCCCATGAAATTGGGCAATTTCCCTGCCATGTTCACAGGAAGGGACTTGTGCCACTTGTTTCAACAGACATTGAGAGCTTCACGGGTCATCTGATCATTTGCCAAGATCCTGAAGGGGCTTGTAGCGAAGAGGATCCTCTCCACCCTCACCACTGTTGCTCATCCCTCCAACTCGATTCCTCAGCGGGGACGTTTGCCAATCCACCCTGCATCTTCGAGTTTTTAAGAGCTGCAAAACCAGAACATACCAAAGAATTTGCTCATAACTTTTTTGGGGGGATGTTCATCCAATATATGATATTCAAATAGGTTTCTCCATTTCAGGGTTCGGCTGCAAGACCCTGTATATTATAAATGAAATATTGAAATGGTATGAAATGGTCCAATCGCCAGCTTGCAGGAGAACTCTTTTGGCGCCCAACGTGCTGTTGATTGGCAGCAGCTTAAATCCTCATGGTCACTGGAATCCTATGAAACTCCCAGTTTTAGATGCATTTCACATGGGTTTGAGGGCCCAAAATGAGCTAATTGGCCAATTTCGCCATTCCCGGGGACGACTTGACCAAGGCTCATCCCCAGTGCGATCACCTCGTGCGCTTCCCGGGACAAAGCGCCCAAGGACATTCCGCCCGTCACGAAGCGGCTGCAAATGGAGACGGCATCTTCCTGGCACCGGTCCCCACTATCGGAGTTTCCAAGGGATCCAAGGGGCTTGGGGCTGCCGTTGGCATCTCATGGCATCTCCGTAGTATGTTCCCCAACTTGTCGGTTCATCCTAACCCGTCCAAGATATTCTTCCGAAAGAGCGCCCTTCTCGTGAACCGGCATTTCTGCCCAAGTACGGGCTTTCGTTAGAGCATTTTTTCCATAAGCAAGCGTCCATCTTCTAAGCCAGCCTTCCCTTTCGCTACAATTCTCTTTTCGTACGCAGTTTTTTCTTCTTCCAGGCATGCATCTGATCCTTCCCATAACATCCCTTACCACACTCTTTCCGTTCCCAAGGCCTTTCTTCTGAGCAATTCTCTTCTTTACAAGATCTCGCATCTAAATACTAGTGATAATTTCAACTTAGCTATGGATTGGGGCACCATCCAGTTGTTTTCTTATATTCTTAGTTTCATTCCCAACTAAAAGTTGGTGACATCCCCAATATGTTCAATTAATGGTTAATTGTTAATCACAATTTTCTAATGGCTGAAAATCACCCTGTCTGATGGTTAAATCATGTTAAACCACGTTCAATCACCATGTTTCATGGTGAAACTAGATTTTTTTCTATGGTGAAACTACAATTTGTTACCCATAGGATCCATGGTGCTGCTATATATGGTAACATGGATCCCATCAATATACCCCCTTTATGTTAGTATATATATATATACCAGCACCATGGATCCTATGGGTTATGGTCAAATCATCATAATTCCATGGTCAAACGGGGGGAACCCGGGGCGCATCCGACCGAGGCGCCACTTCGGCCAGCGGCACCGGCTGCCGATCTGAGCTGAAGTCCAAGAGGTCGCGGATGGCGGTCACGGGGCGGCCGTCCATGATCTGACGTCGGTACTCCTGCGGTGCCCAGTGATTTAAGCCCAAAAAATATCATCCTCCTGATCTATAGATAGAATATGGTAATTTTCAGATTCATCTCATTTTAATGAAGATTGATTTTTCCATATCTACTCCAAGCTGACTATAAATAGAAACACGAAAAACATACATGAAACATATAGAAAATGATAGAAAACAATATGTTTTTTTGGTTATGTACCACCCTTGATTAAAACTTTATTACTTTCAAAATTGGATAAAATAGGTGTTTATCACTATAAAAAACAAATGAACATAGGAAACACTGGGATGATTCAACGATATACAATATACAATCATTTAACTATCATAACTCAACCTTTAGAATTTGGCTGGCCAAGGGCATGAGGTTCTCCTCGTAGGCCAAGGGTTCATTGTCGCGCACGGCGCGATGCAAAGCCCTCGCCATCTCAGGATTGTTCATGTGGAATTCACCTTTGGCCTTGATATACTTGTACCTCAGATCGAGATCAAATACCATACTGGCTGGTGGTTGAGCCACCCCTCTGAAATATATTGGTCAGTTGGGAGAATTATTCCCAACATATGGAAAATAAAAAAAAAATGTTCCAAACCACCAACCAGCATCTGGTTATGACTAGCACTTCGCCATGGAAAATCACCATGCAATTTTAATAGGTAAAGCCAGGTAAAGCATCTATTTCTATGGGCCATCTATACCGTGGCAAACTGTTAGTCATAACCAGAGGGTACATCAAAAAGTGATCAAATGGTAAGGGGGTAGGGAGTAGGTTAGGGCCTAATGGGGTAGGCTGGGACCAAAGGGTTCGAGTCCAGTCATGTCCAATCATTTCACCACGCCCCACAATTTTCCGTTTTGGATGTGGAACATGGCAACAATTATTGGGAATTGGGAACGATACACCGGAGGGCACTTTACAATACTTCTGGAATCATATATCTCTTCCATACATATAACATTTTCATATAAATATAGTATATTTATAAATATATGTACATATATGTATGATTATAGATGTATATATTATATTTAGCACATATATATAATTACTAGCATGTAAGCATGTATATAATTTGATTCCGTCAATGTTAGAAAAATCAAATCCCCGTGACTTGAATAGACCAACCACACAGTGAGGGCATCCCAACTGAATCATGTCGGACCGTCACAACCCCTCTCATCATGGCTACGGCCACATCACTTTAGATACACTAATCTTATCTTAGTCAAGAAGGATAGGACAGGAATTATCATGAATTATCCCTCTGCTTCTTGGAGAGCACTGAGACTGACATGATCTGACATGTCAAATGTACTAAACCTAGCTTTGCTGATTAGTGATCAGGCTTTCAAATTTAAGATAATGCATCAACACGGCGCTGATTTCCAGTGGAATAACTGGTTGGTGTTTTTTTCTACCCCTCTGAAAAAAAGATGGAGTTCGTCACTTAGGATGATGACATTCCCAACTGAATGGAAAGTCATAAAATTCCATGGTTCCAAACCGCCAACCAGATAATGTAACTGGATGTAACTGGAACATACTGTGACCATGTTGGAACCTTTCTGACCTCGCCGCACAGCTCCGGTCCAAGCATCCACCCGGCGAATTCCAACTTCTCAGCCACCGGCGTATCATCGAGTTCTGGAAAGGCGCGACGGTGGAACCTGACCGCGGTAAGGGGATGCTGAATAAATGGATCCAACGTGAAGAAGTTTCTCAACCTGCGATGGTGAGAAATTCATGGTTGAAAATGGTGATGTTGAAGGCGTTTTCCCATGATTTTTGGTCGAAGGAGATCCAGCTGGCTCTTGACCTCAGAAAGATTCGAGTTTTTTCTGATTGATGACTGGAGATCCAAGCAACATCATGGATTCATTGGCGATGTCGGTAAAGCCAAGGGCTTCACAGGTTGAAGGGGTACCTGCATGCAAAATCGCAAGGAACGAATGAGAAGTCAGCTGGAACAAAATGGGTTCCTTAGGTTCAAAACATGATTGAAATATGTGGTAAACCTACACACAAATCCAATAATTCTAGGCGCAGAGCACCAAATGGTGGAATAGGACATGCCTATATTTGTTGTTTGGGTTCATCATGTTTACTAGATCATCCCATTTGAACATCATCCAACTGTCTTGGAGAGATTACCCATATCCCAGGATTCTCTCTGACTGCCATTGTTTCGGCTTCTTTCAACAGCCCCTTTTGACACGTCACCGCTGAACTAATAGCCTCTACTACCTCCGGGATCACCCAAGCCCAGGATCTTCCCTGCCTGTGAAGGCTCGTTCGATGACCTTCTTGTCTAAGCCGATGCACCTGACTTTTCATGAATCACTAACCTTTGTGAAAAATGAAGCTTTGACATGGTTTGACCCATTGGCAGCCGAGGTGCTGGAAGATCTGCGCCCCACGGTAGGACTCCAGGACCGAAATGCCTCGTATGTTGCTGGGAAATGACAACGGTTCAACGGCAGGGCCTGCCTGCCTTAGTCTGCCTTGGTAGGTCACTCATGGTGCCACCTGAATCAAGATGTCGTGGGTCATCTGAACTTGCGAACTCCGGAAGCCCACTTTGAGCTTTCGAACTCCGGATGTTCCTACTGGATGCAGTATGGCTATTTGGGGGGGTCCATGTTGGTTTAGGTGCATTATGGTGCATTCATCCTGGTCATTTTGCAAGTCTAGACCATTCTGGAGAGATCGAAACGGGGCCACTCCACACATTCCTACTTTAGCGTTCTTGGGATGCTCACCCAAGTACAACTCTATAACTCTATCTATCCAATCCATCCCAATCCCTTTTATCGAAACGAAGAAAGATCAACCAAGAATGAGTATAATGAGTCTGGATCCTGATTTTCCCATAAAATCTTCATCATGTTCATCATCCCAGGACGACATTTTCACTGCCGGGCAGCCCATCTTGGACATGATCTTCTTCAGACCTGCATTCACCGCATCCTTGGAAGTCCCCCATGGCGATTTCAGGAACCTAAATTGAAATTGGAGCTACCTACCATTAATACTTTTGGCCTATTTTTGAGGCCTATGTTTACGGGAATATCCTCACAAAATATGGCCTCAAATATGGTACTAACGTACCTCCATTTTAGGATCCTGGAATTCCCATTGACAAATGCTGGATTTCCATGGATTTCCGATTGGAAATCCATAGGTGAAACCATAGATGAAACATGGGGAAAAAAAACACCGACCTTAAGCCAGTTGAAGTGATGGTCGAGAAAATCCGAAAATCCCCGATTCCTAGGCTTATCCCACTTATATAACAAGTACCCTCCAGTAAATTAACATAGACCCTGCCAGATAGGGATTGGAAGACTAGTTTCCACTATAAATTGGTCATTTTCAGGGTCTATGTTAATTTACCAGAGGGTATAGGTTATTGTTATAACTTCAGTCAACCAGTTGCTAAGTGTGGCCATCCTCCAAGTACCACCCGATCCCCCCCTTGGATGTGCATCACAATCAGTGTCCATCGACGCGCCGTCTGTGTTGTTCCCATTTCCACTTCCGTGAACCCTCCAGTAAGTGAACATAGCTATGGAAATTACCAATTTAATCCAATCTGGTTGGTGGTTTCAACCATCTTGAAAAATATGAGTTCGTCAATGGGAAGGATGACATCTCATATATTATGGAAAATAAAAAAATGTGTGAAACCACCAACCAGCAATTTACTGATCTTATTGTAACTGATTGATGATTTCCGCAATTATCTTGATGGTGATTTCCATAGCAAACTGGCAGTTTACCAAACGTTAGAAGGTGCACATCCTGTTTCGAATTGGGCGAACTAACCATTACCAGTTATTGGGATGCACATCCAAGCAGCACCAATCGGCACAAGTGGCTCTGTAGTTGCTCTGAAGCTCTTCCTTACGGGAGGCTGTTTAATGATTTACCATCTGATTTTTTGAAGCGTAACATGTCCCATGAAAGGGTTGTTTCTATGTTTTTTTCTATGCTTTTCTATGGTATAATGATCGATCTATAATGATTTATAATATCTATACTTATCTATGATATTCATTGATATTCTACAATTGTATCTATAATTCGCTAGAATGATCTATATACTCTATTTATCTATAACCAGGTTGCCGAATTCTTTGCAATTCTCGGATCGCCTGGAAAGTTCCGCGTGGTTCCAAATGGTTCCAAGCTTCGACCGTCTGTCCATCCGCTTTGGCAGCACCTTTGTCCTTGGGATCTGTGCATGGAGTGGTTGAAGGGAAAACCTAGAGGAAAGCACGGGTTTTCCCAGTGAAAATAACGATTTTCCCGTTGAAAATCACGGTTTCCCATAGTTTCCTGTGAATTTTCTTGTCCAATTCCGGGAATGGCTGCAAATATTGGGAGCTGTGATGAGGTATGGACGCAGGAAATGTCGGCGTCTCAGTTTAAACCCCTTGGCTGATGGAGAGCAATTACTTGTATGCTTGCCAAGAGTGATCTGACTTGGAGGCAAAAAAAATCAAAAAAATTGAGTGTTAAAGTCAATTAAAATCATCGTTTCTAGTTTCTAGGTTGGCTTCCTTGCAACCAATATTTGGCCCTACAATGCTCATTTTTGGGGACGAAAGAAGCACTCCTTTGGTCACACGTTTGCAATGGACAAGGAGAAACATCGCCGACCCCCTGCCAGCTGGTGCCTCTGCACCTCCCGTGCCCAGTGTCAGTTGCATGCCATCTGCGAATGTGCGCAAGAGACAGGTACGGACAAATTGCCGATGCACCATAGCCTGAATCCCAAACAGATGCCAACTGAACTAGCGCTCAGATAAAAATCTGTTGCCCCCCCAAGAATGATCTTTTCAAGTATCCCACCCCCCAAAAAAATGAATACTATAATGAACCAATACGATATAAACCAGTTCCTAAAAACAGGTCCCAGCAACCAATCAAGCAAGCAAAATGATGTGTGCTCCAGCATTGGCCCGTGCTCACCACCAAGGATGCTTGCGTGCCTGGGATGAAAGGGAGCTGAAGCCTCCAGATCCCCCCGACGCCTCTTTTCGTTACATCTACCTGCTTCCAAACCCGATAAATCATCGCAGGGTACCATATAACTACTAGTGCTGAGTACCTCAGATCAATACCAAGCCGGGACTCCAAATCGCTTCTGCGCCGAATGCCGAATGCATAAACATCAATAAACATCAATAAACATCAATAAACATCAATAAACATCAATAAACGAGTTATCTTCGGAGGTGATCCGAAAATGTGATGAAAAACATGGAAAAAAAAGTAGGACATGGTGCGTAAGCCCTGCTGTATGAGGTAGTGATGCACGGCACCCACGGCCAGTAGAGGTGGTATCGCCAGCACCGACTTCTCCAAACCGATATCCGGGTCCTGTTTTCGACCCAAAAGTAGGGGCATCTTGCCAGGGGGTCACGACCATGCCACTCACAAGGTCACAACATTTCCATAGTTCTTTTGAAACATCACAAACATCACGTTTCTTTGGGGTTAGACAGTTTGGAAGGAAAATTTTTGAGATGCAAACACCATCAGAAACCATACAATTGGCCCCTGAGGGATTCTGGCAAGTCGGTTGATAATTATTAGAGGCTGGACATGGTAATCTGGTACCGTGCTTGCCCAAAAGTGCTTATATAAGACTTAAGAGTCTTAAGAGTGTTGAATGACCCTTTGGGAAACCCTAGCCATCTCTTGAATTTCAACAAGAGCATGGTTTCGAACCCCTCACACACCAATAAGACATATATGGAACCTAGAAAATTGTTCTCTCTAGTCGAGAATCATCCTCATTCAAAAAGGCTCGTAAGCGTGGCGCTATATTGTCCACGAGATTTTCTGCTTCAACCACTAAAACTCTCTACTCACAGACTGGATTTGTTTGCAGCCCATATTTGCATCGCAAAAACTGTGGCCACCCCCTTCCTGTAAACCGCAACTCAGTAATCTCTCTCTATTCCTCTGTGCTTTTGTCTTCGGAGGAAAAAAGAAACGACGACGGCGACAAAAAAAAAAACAGAAAACCATGGTGAAACCATTGCCCATAGCATCCATGGTGCTGCTATATATGGTAACATGGATCCCATCAATATACCCCCAATGTTAGCATATATACCATACATGGATCCTATGGGTTGTAAATCCTCCATGTCTTTTAACAAATGAGCCTCCAGGTCGAAGGCTAAGAAGTCGGAGTTCCGCGGCACGTCCGACAAAATGATGAGCTCCGCACCATTGCCTGGAGCGATGATCTTGCGAAAATCGCGTAGCTATTTTGGGGTGAACAGAAGGCTACCATGATTTGAGGATCTTTAACACAAAAAGTTGCTGTTTTCAGATGTTTTCAACACTTTTGGCCTTCTTAGTGTTTGGGGATGTTGGGGGTATGATTTGAGGAGTTCAGATGAGTTAAGTACCTTCTCAGGAGGTGTTTGGATCCATAAGGTATAGTTGGACGTTGGATGTTGGATTCAGAGTGCTTTTGCCCGATTTGAACGGATTGGATGTGATTGTTGTTTTAGGACCATGGTTTTTAAGTTCAAATTAGAGGGGTATCCTACAACCAATTCCGGGCTGCTAAGGGGAACTTGCTAAGAACATGGATATATGACTTGGATATATCGCTGTGTGCACCTCTAGGAAGATAAGCGAAGGGAAGAAAATAAAAACTCATGTTCTGGGGACTTCAACGGGCATCCTTGGGAATGTGATGGGAGAATGAAGGGAAAACTGAGTTGGGAACACATGGGAATACAGAATATATATGAATATATGAGGCTAAGCGGGGAATAGGTGGGAATATGATGGGAACATGGAATCTTCGGCTACATCCCATTTTTGGACCCCATCCCATTGGTGGTTTCTAATGCAATGAACTTCCAGTTGGGGATGGTTCCCATCGCCCATCCCCTGGAAATCGTGACATGGGATTGGTATGGTTTGGTTATGGTGGAGTTGACCTGTCTAGTTTTTGTTTCATGTTTAGATTGGTATGGTTTACCGGATTTCAATGAATACAAAATTATATACATATAGGTTGGGTTTGGATGGACATTTTGTCTAAATGCATTGATTGTAAATGTAGGACCTGCCAGCCTATCTCATGCCGTGACTCATGCCATTGTATAGTATGTTTGCATCATATCTCACGGTACTGCAACACTAAGGTGACAACCTTGCTTACTCCCAAGCTCAACTCCCAACCAAAGCAGCAGGCAAGTTGCGAATGGCATTCGATGCCTCGCTGGATTGTTCCGCAAACAGTCCAGGCTTTTAGTCATCATGTGGAGTCAATACTTTCAATTGGTAGAACTATGTGGCACATGCAGCACAATAAACTTCGTCCATATTATATATAATAAATAATATATTAAATACCAGTATTACAGCAGTATGACACACATTGAAACACGAAAGCAGGGGCACAACTCCCCATGGGGCTGGCGATGCCCGCAGGCACCTCGTAGCAAATGTCGGACACCGCCTTTTCCAAAGCTCCGGGTCCTTTGCTGAAGTCCTTGGACGTGGTCGGGACCATCGCAGTGTCAACAAAATCAGATAGGAGAAGTCGAAAACAACAAAGAAAAACTTCTTGGTGGTGCAATAACCATCTTGAAAAATATGGAAGTCAAATATTAGTCAGTCAATGGGAAGGATGACATCCCATGATTATCTCATATTATCTCATATCTGAAATGGAAAACAAAAAACTATCCATTTATAGTTGAACATGATCCATTGATAGTTGATTTACCCATTAAAAATGGTGGATCTTTCCCATTAAAAATTCATGTTTGAAACCACCAATCAAAAAAAAAAAAACATCCGAAATCTCCTGAATCCTTCCCGATCCTCCCGATCCGAACCCATCTTGGATCCAGGGGTCGTATCTGGTGCTGAGCTGAACCGTCAGCAGGCCACTGTTCTTGATGGCCTAGGAAGCTCCCCATCTGGATCAAATGCGCGGGAAATATCGGATGGAAATATAGGGTAGGTGGATGTAGGTGGGGTGGTGCTTTTCATTCTGTGCACTTTTTTGTCCATAATGAGCTCGCCCTTCATCACCCTTCATCATGCGCTAGCTCCTTTTCTTATCTGCTTTCTCCATGCGAGATTCTGCGAGATGTCTTACAAGCTGCAATGACGACCAACACATACCACCATCACCTACAAGGGAACAGCACATGGTTTCCGAAAAACATCTTCCACGACCTGACTCACGTGGACCTGACTCACCAAGGTGAACATTTTCGTGATCCAGCACAAGCCAGGCCATCTATGGCCATCTCCATCAAAGATCAAACGGCGACAGCGACCAGCAAAACCATGTTCAAGAATGAAGACCTTGTTGATGCTGTCTTTTTGAATTTGTTGTCACATGTGCATCTCAAATATCTCAATTTCATTCAATTTCACCATTGAAATTTGCTCTTCCCCTCATAGTCCTTCTTGTTCACGACCTGTTCCCCGATCTTGGCATCCAACTTTTGCATCTGTGGAGCTGGCGTCTTGTTGGGATCAGGTCCGAGTCGTCCTCCCTGAACCGCCGACAGCCACCAGTCAGGAGCTTTCTTGATGAGCTCAAGCACCAAATGTCCGTCAGAAAATGTCCAAGTAGACTCCTCCACATTCACCTCCCAAGGCATTGGTGATTGGTGGTAAGCAAGGTCAAGAAAAAATAGGAGCAGTTAAAGGGTGCAAAAATAGGATTCCCCTACCACAAAATAAGGTCACTTGGAGTTGGACATAAAGTTTACTCACTCTAGCTGAAGCATTGAAACCCATATGAAATCCTGGCGCTGCTTCAACCAGCTTTTCAATCTCACTTCGGAAACTTGTCAACTCTTGGACTCTTGCGGCACCCAAAATGCTTCAAAAAGGCCCCCGGGCCCAGATCTCTTCAGCCACACCTGCGCGAAGAGTTCGTGATCCAAAATCTTGGACTCCGCTCCGCCCGTTGCTACTTCCACTTCCAAACGCTGGGGATGTATCGAAACCAGCGGCTTTTCACCCAACGGCACCGTGATGGTTACCGCGTCGCTGGTCTGAAGCCATGTGGCACCGTTGTCTGGATCGAAAACGGGCACAGGTTCCATGGCTGAAGAGGCGGAGAGATTTCTAAAACAATATATGGTCACGGCGAATCATTCCCCAAAAATGTAAATCTAGTAGTGACTAGTGTGAATCAACTGGGCAGAACTACATTGCTACATATTCATACATATTAGTCTCTATAATTCATGTTTAAATTATGCAAATGAAATCACCCCACCCCCAAGGTTGACCCAATACGGATCTGTGCATCTGCGAACAAATTAGCAGCGGGCCAGCTTTCAACTACAGTGATCTTCATCGACTGACTGGACAGAAATTATACAGTGCCTGCATTGCACTATATTGCACTTTTAACTCTAACTTCTATCAGATTCTATCAGATTCTAACATCCATGATGATCTATGATTGGATCATGATTGATCATATGACTTCACGTGACAATGTCACGCAATCGCGATACATCGCGGCCTCTAGCTTGATCCGTTAAGAAGCTCTCGGCTGGGCTAAAATGAAACCAAGCCAATGGCGATCAGCTTGTACCAGGCTGGTGCGGTGGAATGCCCGAAGTAGGTGGCGTGTTTTCACATGTTTTCACGCTCATGCAAAGATAATGCAAAGATATGAGGCAGCATATGAGGCAGCATATGAGGCAATAGTTATCTTATGTTATCTTCCTCTTCTCGGATTCTGGAGGACCCGACATGGCCCGACGCAGCCAGCTAGAAACCAATCAAACTCCCAGCATGGATATGCATGGATCGTGGAAAATGTTCTAAACAGCTCCAAAGGGTTGAAATCATGCACAGAAAACGGTATTTATATATAATTATATAACATAGACCCGGGCAAGCCGGCGGCGGAAGTTTCCCAAACATAAATGACCTATAGTTCAAAGACACCCTGTCCCGACCGTGTCCTTCCCTCGACAACCGTTTGATTTTTTCAGCGAG
>Ga0126342_10014520_pt1 | contig 13898 bp, 12 predicted proteins | sample Cyp1metagenome_FD_92528 | JGI IMG/M metagenome (GOLD analysis project Ga0126342, IMG submission 92528) | Coral microbial communities from Lord Howe Island, Old Settlement Bay, Australia - Cyphastrea 1 metagenome | ecosystem: Host-associated > Invertebrates > Cnidaria > Coral ...
AGTAATAATAGTAATCATCGTAATAATAGTCATCATCATCACCACCATCACCATCATCATCATCATCACCACCACCATCATCATCATAATCATCATCATCACCCTCATCATCATCATCATCATCACCATCATCATCACCATCATCATCATCATCATCATTCCAATTGCCTTTTAATGGGAGTTTACACCATTTTTAGACACACCCTAACATTTTTCTGAAAATAACATATCTGCATGGATAGATAGTGGAGATGTTTTTGACTGAGACGTTTCACCTGTCCTGTCTGTCCTGGTCGCAAAAAAGGCTGGGCTGCGGAGCAAAGAATCGGAACCTGCGGAGGCAAATTCCTGAGAACTTTCGGGGGCTTGGGGTCTTGGTGGAGCGCAGCTTTGATGGACTGTTCAGGTCTAATCCTCAAAAGTTGTCCATTGGTACAGGGGGTAGGTATGTGAAAAGCAGGTTCAGAAAGAAATCAAAACCCTCTGGGTAAAATCTAATGGCCTCACTGCAACCTCACCGTTCAAAACCTCCTGTGAATCCTTTGCGTTTTCCACACGAAACGTGCATCAAAACCGGCCTTCAGCCAGCAAGAATCGCATGGCAGGTCTCCTCCCCGACGGTCAAGTCTGTGGACAGCATGTGGAGCACGGAGAGCATGCAGAAGGCCCGGAAAACACGTACGACTCGTCATTTGGTGGGTATGGTGCTTGACCGAAGTCAGACAGAATTTTCGGTGGGCTCCAGGGCCTGATGACCATTCCATAGTCGCGTTGCTGTACACCTTGTCGTTATTGTTGGCACCGAGACCCCAATGATTCATCAGTTCAATCCCAGTAGTTGGGGCATCCAATTAATACAGTGGGTCAAGAAAGTGCTATCCATTGATATCCCATGCTATACCCCATGAGTCTTTGTTAGTTCCCCATGGCAAGTGGTTATCATATGGTATCATCCTATCAGCACAACCCCAGAAGAACTAGGTACTAAACATGGCTGGCTGCACACTCCCCCATTTAGTTCGATGTTTTTCCGAGCTATAAGTACCTCCGTCTTGAAACGGGATTTTGGCCCGCCACATTTGAGGATTTGAGGACACCAGAGGGTAGCGAAACCACTCAGGATCTATGGGTTGGGGAACCTTCAAACTTCAACTCGTCATTGGCGCAAAACCTTGGCTTGGCACGATTTACCCATTTGTGACTGCAGGTTGCCTCCGATATGGCTCAAGACTCAGAGAATCCATAGCTCCATAACCTAGATTTGGGACCGGTGTCATCAAATTAAAACGAACAGGTGTGCCAGGTATGTAACTGACTGAGTAAGGCTCGGTTTAGGATAGGTTCATGTGTCAATTTGCAGGTATGTCAAGTTACACAAGGGGGGATGATGTACAGAACTGGTACCACTGGGGGGATAAGTTCACCAGGGTCTCTTGTCCTTGTGTTTGTGTGGCTTGCCATCATGCTAAGAAATGGTGAACGTGGCCGGAACCAATTTTGAGGTCCCAAGGTCGCAAGGTCCCAAGGTTTGGAACGCCCAGCGTGCTGTGTTCACATGCCATGGGTAGACTGTTGGTCACTCGGTCACTCGTCTAATTCTTACACTACGTGCCGAGGAATGTCCTATCCTACCATGACATGTTTTGGCATGTTTTTGGCAAGGATGTGCTTCAGGGTTCACTCTTCATTTTTGCTGTTTCAAATATCATTCTTTAGATAATCATACATATATAAATAGGTATGTATATATATATATACATAATTATATCGTCCACATTTTTTGGGTAAAATGCGGATTTCAGACATTCTTCCAGGTTGAATGCAGCTTTTTGCTGCTCTCAAAAAAACATGATATCATTGAGGTCACGATCGCTGAAGAGGCTGGGTCTTGCCCGCTCAGCGGTGGGATGCGTTTATCTGGATGAATATCCACCTCAGTTTTGATGTACCCTCTGGTAATCTAAAAATAGCTATTAAACATGGCACATTTATAGTTGATTTACCTATCAAAGATGGTGATTTTCCGTAGCTATTTTAGTTTACCAGAGGGTATAATTTAATCCCCGAAAAACTTAGAACGGTGACACATGTCAAATCAATCCACTATTTTTCAGTGGGAGTTTGCTTTTCGATCTTTTCGGGGGTTGCTATCACCAATGTCCTGGATTTTGAAGCCCGCTGTTTGATAGCAGTTGACTAGTATCCCAACGACTTGACCGATGGATAAGTCAGAACCCAAAATGGCCCCGCCGGTTGACATGGAGGGGGTCTGATACTGGTTTTCTGATGGATAGCTTTTCTATTTTGTACAACATACCTTTAGTTGGTGAAGTAAGTCAAGTACGCAGAATCATCAAGAAAAAGGTTACCATTAGGTTCCCTGTCGTCCCGTCGTCAGTTGCACTTTGGCGCCGATGCATCCCTCGTCTGGCTTGGAAAGAATTTGGAACTGCATAGATCTGTGATATCAGAATGCTGGCTACACAAGCCGCTGATATCAATTCAATGAACAGAAAGACCTAACACCGCAGCAACAGCTCATGGATCTGGAGCGACCAATTGGCCGAAATTGGTGAAATCAGAAGATCCTTCCATTGCCGTAATCCGAGCAAGTTCAAGTGGAACATCTTAAATCATCTTGATCCGAATCGGAGATAGTTACCAGCTGTAGTGCCTATAGTGAATTCCTGGGCCACAACACACTACAGGCACTCCATTTCCATTACAGTGAGATTTCAATATCATCCTTACAGTTATAGCCGCTATAGCCCTTACCAGTTCTAACTGGCTTACAATGAGAGATTGAGATAACCATAGAAGGGCCACAACTGAGAATCAGTTCTTACTTCATCCCACAACTGAGAAGGGCCATGGGAAAATCATGACGCCCCTCGCTGGGAACTGAAGGACCGAAGGACGTAAAAAGCCGACAATGGCCCAATGGTGATCGTTTTTTGTAAAGAAACTTGGGAATTTCATCGCAAAAAAGAATTGGGATGTATTATATACTGTATACATACTCGTATCATATCTATCTACCTATCTACCTACCTACCTACCTACCTACCTACCTATCACACGAACTATTGGGGTTTATCCACCACTGAGGGGAAGTCAGCAGTACAACTAGGACTCAGTTGGGATTTTCCAGCCATGTTTTTTTTGGTAACAGAGGGCACCTGTTTTTTGTCGATCAATGGCTAGCTGAACTGGTCCAGGACACCACACAGATGCTGTGCCTGAGGCCATGCTTTAGCAAAGCATTGGAGAGAAGCTGGGGACATGGGTTCCAAGTCCAAACAGCAGAGATGTGGATTTGTCTGAAAATAGGGTATATTCCCAATTGTAGCCATTAAATAGGGATAATGATCATTAACCATTGGGTTTAGGGGTACACTATTTTCAGACTTTATAGCCATATAAGCTTACCACACATGAGCACTTTCTGGTAGCTTGATTGGTAGCCATTGACTTGTGACCCATACCCATATGGCTTAAGTCAATGTCACATGTCAGTGTTCAGGTTCTTGGGTCTGTGGAGTCTATCCTTCATCTTTCTGGCGCCGTCTCCTGCACGACTGTTGCTCGCACAGCCTTTTAGAGCAGTGGTCAACACGCTGCCCGAATTCTAGTGATTTTATGATGTTTTTATGTTTTTTTTAATGGACTGTTCATTGGGGGTTAGAATGGTGACTCATAGTGGGTTTATAGCATCATGCAGGATTGGGATATGCTCATTTACAGCAGACAAAACATACAATTTTCCTTGGTATATGATGATATGTCCCCCTGTTTGCGGGGCTTAGCTATCCTTTTTCACCGACTGGTTGATAAACTGAGAGTTTAACATGCTTTAGCATCCATCTTTCACCACCATTCAGATATGGGTGTGTCAAAATGATACACCCAACAGAATCTTTAATCATGATACAGTGGATTTTCTTTTTTCCTCTGGATTTTCAGGTTAGACAAAGCCAAAATGATACCATCCGTAGATCAAACATGGCGATGGAAAATCTGCCAAGGTTGGGCTCCATGCTGCTTCTCAGCACCTTAAGCCGCAATGGCGGCCGCTGGTCCGGGCTCCCAACTGCAAGACGAAATGCTTGGTTTTGGTGAAGCCGGGGTTGGTAAAGGTTCCATTGCAGATGGATTTTGTTTAATCTCTCAGCAGTTGGAGACGATTTCCTCAATAGTTCGGTGATGGGAGATTTCACCATCTGCTGAAAACCACCACTTGAGATCACGTGAGCATTGATTTCTGCCTTTTAGTCCATATAAATCTCAGTCGATCAAAAGCCAAAAGGACCATGTGACATCAGCTACCCTCTGGTAAACTAACATAGCTATTGAAAATTGCCATTTATAGTGGATTTTCCCATTAAAAATGGTGATTTTCCATAGTTATGTGGCTGTTTACCAGAGGGTAAGTCTGATCACATCCCCATCTTTGCCGGTGAAATCCCCATTTTTGCCGGTTTCGAGGCGCCACTTGGCGCGGTCTCCGGCGGCAGTGCGGGAGCCTGGTGGAGCAGGAGGATTGGCAGAAAGGGGGGTTGAACTGTGAAACATCGGCTGTTTCTATGTGTTTTTTTTTAAATGTGACATGTTGTCGAAAAAATGGGGAGGGGTCATGCTATGGAAGGATTGGAATGACAATGAACAGCTTACTACCAAGTTTTTGGTGTGAACAGAAGGCTACCATTGACCCATAGCCACTTTGAGATCTTAAAACTGACCTAATCGATCTCAGCAAGAAAAATGTCCCATACCCAAATGGATGTCATTTTATGCTGAGAACCTGCTGAAAATCAGCCAAAACGAGCAGAATGCTATGTTTCTGTGGTTTGTCTGTTTCGGCATTTTCACATACCCCGATCTTTCAGCGGATCCCAGGAGCACCAGACATTTTTGTGGTCTTCAAGAGTTTCAGTACGGAAAAAACTTTAAAAAGGAGGCTTTTCCCCCCAAAAAAACGTGGTTCATCACTGTTGACATATGGATAAAGATTAACCAATGTTAACAATAATCATATTACTATATCAAATTTAATCAACGGCAATGTTAATCATCATTTTACAAATTATATAGATTTGCAGTTGTTGGTGCACCCCATTTCCAGTCATTGCCATAGTAGGGCCAGCTTTCACTCCTTTTGGGTTACACACACACACAGCGGTTCACCAGCCCGCTTTGGTTGCAACATGTCTATCAGCTCAGTTGTATGTAGGCCCTGTCGAATTTCTATGCTTTCTATGGGTCCATTACCGTCATCGTCATCGTCATCGTCATCGTCATCATCATCATCATCATCATCATCATGATAGTCAGCATATATACTTGTCAGCATGATGATGGTGATGATGATGATGATGGTTATGATGATGATTATGATGATGATGATGATGATGATGATGACGATGACGCTCATCTTCATCATCACCATGATCACCATTTTCGTCCCTGCAAAATAGGCAATCAACTACGGTGTATTCCAAAAAAAACATTCATTTGTGGGTCCAAACAGGTAAAAAATAAAGATCATGACTCGACCACCTGAGTGCCGAGACCGTCCTTCTGGCTATGACGCTGGCGGTGACTTTGCAGCCTGCTCAGGCCGCATTTTTTTTTGGGGCGCAGCTCGATGTCCCGAGCCATCACGGAATCATGGGGAGATCATGACCTTTTTATAGGGGTCCCCACAGAGTATGTGGAAAGCATCACCTATACTTTCCTGGGGTGGTTATAATTTCAAACCATTCAAGAAAAAACATTTACTTAATTTTCTTAACCCTTTTTTTTGGGTAGCATCAAACCACTGGTGTGGGACGAAGTGTCCTGCAAACCTACTTTTCAAGTTTCAAGGGCAATCTTTGATCAGAACCAAGTGTTTTTTTGGTCAGGGATGTTGCGAACGCATCAACGCCCAACACCTGGCTTAGCGGCTACATCATTAGATTGTTTAAATACAGGTGTGGTTACTGACGCTGGGGTGGGCTATGCGGCTATGTGTCATGCCTGAGTAAATTAATTCCCAAGCGTGTTACATAAGGTGGAAACCAGTGGGTAATTGCTGTAAAGACTTCTTGTTGGGACAGAAACAAGTAGGTGATGTTTTTCCGTTGCAAATAGCCTCTTTCCTGATTTGTTTTTTCATAGGCTTTTTGTCAACTCTTGATGTTTGATGCTTCAATCAGGTAAACCCAATTTTTCATAGTTAAATCCCAATTTCAGGCGGTAAATCTTCATTTTTCATGCTCAACTCCCTGTTTTCAGGCAGACTTCATGACTCATCAAGCTGCCAGGTGCCCCAGCTGTCTCTGCCTTGGCGTGGAATGCCCTCGGAGCTGCAAGGCGCTTTGGAATCCACTAAAAAGACGTGGCTGCGTCCAGGATCCTTGCAGTCACCGAATGAATTGGTTGGCCCCCCATCCGTAGCCACAGCGTCACAGGTGACCATCCAACGGATGGTGGTTGGCTTGGGACCTAGTAGAAGTAGAGAGGGGTGGCAGGACTTTGAGAGGACTCAACTGTTGGAATTTCATCCAGTGATTCAACCCATCAACCCCTAGTTGATGCTCGTGCTCGTTGCTGCGCAATGAGTTTACATGTGCTGTGCAGGGATCATGTACTCACAGACGTGATGACCACTTTATTCCGCCTCAAAAATCTGAAATGTGCTGGCAAACAGACGTTTTTTCACCACATGCAATGTGCACATCATCTTTTTGTTGAGAGTCTTGGAGAGATCCGCGGATGGTCAGCATTTTGGTGGAAAAAAACCCCACATCTCGAGTTTTCCTTGACCCAGGATGGAGCACTACATCTTGCGCTGGTTTCGATTGCAAGCCTCCAACGAGGCGCGTTTGGATCAGGAGGATTCCAAGGGGATTTGTCGTGGTGAAACAGATAAGGAACAGTTAGCCTCTGGTAAACATACAAAAAGCTATTGAAAATGGCCATAGAAATAGTGGATTTATCTATTAAAAATGGTGGATCTTTCCATAGTTATGTGGCTGTTTACCAGAGGGTAGCCCTTGATGGTTTACCACCTCTAACATGACACACTTCATGTTGCGACACTGGCGGGTAAATCCCCCGATTTTGGTCACTTGGCAACGTGGGTTCAAATCGAAAGACCTTCAACATAGACACGAGAGTTGGACAGCTGGAAATTGTGGAAGAAACTTTTTTTTGGATGCCTATGAGGATAGAAATGGATATATATATATACATGTGTGTATATATATATATATATATGTAAATAAATGAATGAATAAATAAAAACAAATAAACAACACACACATATATATATAGATTAAATAGATAAATAAATGAATATATAAATACATAAATAGAAAAATAAACAAATTAAACAAAAATAAATAAACAAACAAATTTATAAAACAGATATATCATATATCATATACAGTTATGCAGTATATTTAACCTTTGGGACGTAAAGACTAAGGTTCCAGGTTTTTGACCCAGCGGATGGGATCGTTACCACACCAGGTCCCAGGACCTCAGGGGTTTGATTACCATCTGGTTATGTCAACAGGTTGCAAACTTGAAGCCATGGCCCATAGAAATAGTGGATTTACCCAGCAAAATGGTGATTTTCCATAGCTATGTTAAATTGCCAGAGGGTAAACCTCCATTTTCCTATGGTTTTCCTATGGTTTTCCTATGGTTTTCCTATGGTTTACCACACATCCCCACTTTATCTGACTTTCTCTCAGACTGAGTTGAGCCGTTGTGGCCCTATGTCTAACGGATCGCCAGAGGTCGCGTCCAAAGTTGATGCGTCCCAGAAGGCGTGTCATGAAGATGGGTCATACGGAAATCTGACGAAATCTGGGTATTCCAATGGGAAAATCCTGGAACTAAATGGCTAAATTTCAGGGAATTTCTCTATGGCCCTGCATCTTTTACCAGAAGATATGCTAACGAGATGGGTATCAACTGCAAGACAAGTTCGGCTGTGGAAGAGCCATACTTTGATGATTCTTGAGGACAATGCTATTTTTCAGGGGGGTGGCTGAATGACACTGAACCACCAAGCAAATTGGATTCCTGTGGAGCTTTTAAAGCTGATAGGACAACAAAATGCCAGACTAAAATTTTGCAGATGTGAAGACCAGCAAAGATGAGAAGCAACTGGGGAGATGGGTGTGGATCAAGTCATTCAGAAACCCAAGAGTGACTTGACTCCATTGCCATGATCTTAATGTTTTTCTTGATTGCCAATTTGGTTTATTTGATGTTGTACATCCGGAAACTGCCATTTGCATATGGAAACATTGGCTGTCTTTGGTGATTTGCCAACACCAAAAATCATCGTTTCCGGTCATGGTCAGGGGCTGAGTGATGACTTGCAACGTCTTGGACGCTTGGCCAGGCCTAGGGTGGCAGTGGATGGGAAGGTTATGGTGGATCCCCATCCCCCTTGGCAGTTTTGAGTTGGACAAGTGCTTCGGAACCTGCAAGTCATGACCCCAAGGGTGTTCATCAACAAGCGGTTTACGTCTGCCAGTTGCTACTTACTCAAAATAAAACCCCCAGTTGCGAATCAGGTTTTCATCACTGGTTCTGATCCGAAAAACCAGCACCACGACTGGGGGTGCTGGCCCGGGGTAATGAAAAACCCATCGGCCGAGGCACGAGTGGTTTACGTTGTCGCTGGGCATAGGCTTCCTTCTGACAGCCGCTGCCTTCCGCACCGTCATTCCGCAGGCGCCTGCGAGCTGAAGCCGAGCCATGGTTGCCACACATGTTTTCAGCTACCTGCAGATTTCCACAAGTGTGGGAAATATCTATGAAAATCTATGAAATATCTAAAGATCAGTCTGTTTCAGGGGTGACACTTGAGTCTGTTGGCGATGTTCCCTGTTTTGAACATGGTTTGTTTCCTCACTTTCCGCATGTTTCGTCGTCATTGACCTCCTGAGATTGTTGGTTCATGATTCTTGGATGTACTTTTTTGTTCCGACCAGGTTTGAAGCCATGGCGGCAATATTCTTTTAGACAGATTTGTCTGAAGATAGATCATGGACCATGTACCGCCCAGTTATGATGGCTTCAGATAGACTACAGTAGATCATTCACTCACTTTGATGGGTTTCGAACATATTTCCATCATTTTCCCACACTTTGGTCATTTTCCCATCATTTTCCCATCATTTTCGTCGCCATCAAAATCCAGGGTACGGGCCCCCCCCCCATCACCGCCCTGCCACGGTGGGAGGCAGTCGCCTCCACCCTGATTGTGGCCCTGAAGCCTGCAGCCGAGGCCATGGGCCATGGCAGCCATCGGGAATCTGTCGGGAATCCCTTGACAAATGGTGGATAATTATTGATTTCCAATACCCCCCATGTGTCAAAAAGCAGAAATTTATGCCAATATCCCAAAAAAATCATCTCATTTAAGGTATATATTTCCAATACCCCCCATTTGTCAGTTTGTCAAAAGCTTCTCGGCCAGCTGAAACCGACGCCCGATCGGCCAGCGAGATTTTGGGGTCAGGCATCCGCTGAGATGCAAAGAGAAGCCTTGATGCCAGCGGCTGAGGTTTGATTTTTTGAGTCCGTTACAACGGGTACCAAAAAGTGTCATCAGTTTTTTTCTAACAAATATTGTTTCTTTTTCGAAAGTAATCCAGTAATCCCACTATGTTTTTTTTCTCCATATTTTCAATCGGACAAAGTGCCACAAAAAAAGGCCGTGAGCAATACATCATTGGCCTACTCAGTTTGCGCTCCGATGCGTCCAAATTTGTCCCATCATAGGGGCAATTGAGCAGTGGCTGCTACATCCCGGTTGGTTGATGATAGTCGCTGAAGATAGAGGTTTTAAGCATCAACATCATCAACATATGGGGAGATAAGTGGATGTAACTGATAAATGATGGTTAGTTGATTGGTTCAGGGATTATACTAACCAATATATTGGTCTTCTTTGAATTGTTGATTGTAAGGGATTATGCTAACCCTGAAGATAGCCACATTTTGTGTCCCCTCATATCCCCATAATTTAATAAGCTTTGATGCTGCTTGATTCTCACCTGATCAAGGCTGTATTTGGAGTGATTTCCTGAGAAATCCTCTGATTCTTGCCATAAAACCCTCCAGTAAGCTAACAGTTTGCTAAAGTCAAAATTTGAGTAGCTAAAACATCGAACTAAATGGGCCATGGCTTCCAGTTCGCTATGTCAGTTAAATGGGAGGGTAGCCCAGTACCCAACTTGAGCCTCAAGGCGTGCAGCGCGCCGCTTGGCGATGCTGGCCATGGGCTATGGCATTTTCAGTGGCTTGCGGGGCTTGATGATGCCGGGCCACTTGGGGGCCCAGTGGATGAAATCCGCATGAAATAATCTGTTTGGAACATGGCTTATATTTTTTCATATATTGGGAATGCCATCATCCCAACTGACGAACTCATATTTTTCAGAGGGGTGGCTCAACCACCAGCCAGACTAAGTTGGTTCAGTTCACGAGGTTTTTAGTGTTTTTTGTGTTTTTTTGGCAGATGTATCGAGCTCTTGAATTTATGGATTTTTCAATGGGGTTGAATCAAGAAGGATGTAAATGGTTTTTTTCATCAAGAAAGATGACGCTTGGGGTGGGGGGGCATCATCTATTGTGGCTACAAAGAATTTTCGGGGTCGTTACTTCATATCTTTTTGGTTGCTGCTATGTGGCCTCTGGCACATAAGATCCAAATGTTCCAAATGTTCCAAATCAAAGAGGACGATTTCCCCTTATTGTCATAGTGTTTTACCTTGGACCCCAGAGTGAGGATGGGTTAAGATTTAATCCCCAAGAGCCTTTTTCGGAGGGATTACACCATGTACTAATTGTTTTTCTGGTCAAACCTTCAACAAAAATCACGCACTGGAACAACTCCATCAAAGATGGGAAACTGTTCTACAGATGGATACAATGAGGGGTCTTCCAGCCATCTTAGATTACCAAACCCACGGGATACGTAGTAATTTTCGACGATTGCGTGCTTTGGATGATAGCCGCTGATAGCCCCCTATCTGGTTGGTTCTTTCAAGTTTTCTCATTTTCATCCCTGGCTGGGACAGCGATGATCCCGATTGACGAGCATATTAGTTGAAGATGTTGTCGCTTTCGCACTATTTCTTGTCGGGGAAACAGCCCAAAGTGAAGGTCCATTGCTGAGAACCGCCTGCTGCTGCGGTTGCGACAGCCCCTTGTTTGACAATGAGGCTATCAGATTCCTTGGGGTCAAAGACTAAGACGTGTGTTTGGGTGCTTTCACCGCGGAAAAATCTATGACAAACTTGTTATTTCACCACAAAATCCGAGGATCAAAGCAGTACACATTTTAAAACAAGTCGAGAACTGGGAAACTAATCGGGTGAAACGAAGATTTGTCATCAAAGATCAGAGAATCTTATCCCTATGGGCAAGAAGCATGCGGATAGCAGTTTGCCGAGGTCCTCGCAATAAAATGCAAAACTTTTTGGGTTCCAAGTGTCCCAGGTTCTGTTTTGACACATACCCCCAAATGACCCTCTTAAATGATCTTAAATGTGACTACTGTAGAACCAGAACATGGATGATTTATGATCATATGAATCATATGGCTACGGGTCAAAATTCTCAACCCCCGAAATGAAGGGTTTAAAACAACAAACTGTGTAAGTTCATTGATCGTCCATTTTTCACGCTCACCACACGCCGGAAGGAGAGAAACCCTGTACTGAGGCAGACCTTTTCACGTCTGCTACAGCAAGATATCGCCTTTCACGACATGCGTGATGCTACTTGGTGATGTATCGAACAAAGTGGTGGTTTGTTGATGCCCAAAGTTTCCGGTATATAAATACATCAAATCCCAAAAACACTAAAGTTCCCAATGTCATAGCATGTTGCCCAAGCCTCAAGCCACAAGCAAAAAAGCCGATGTATATAGAATACCGTGGTGAGACCCACTGAGCCAGGTAGTGGGAGAACCACAGATTCTTCTTTGAAGGTTCCCGAAGTCGGGTTTGTCATGAGAATGGGATTACCCCAACACCCCCAACACGTTGAAAACCCTCGGTTGCCCCATCATTCAATGGCCATTTTGATTGGGAGTAGATCCCCAATTTTGGACATTTTCCCCCAGTAGGGGGGACCTGGTAGTTTCGCTCAGGTTGGTGAGCTGACCAGCAGGTGGGCTTTTTTCAAAACTGCTGGGCCTTTTTTAGTGTTGACCTAGAGCTATCTGTTGAATCCCCTCGCAAAGATGCCCAAAAGCCGGGCATTGAACAATTCCCACAGTGGCCCCGTGCAGGCTGAACTCAGACTGTGAGGCCGTTGCTAGTGGCTTGTCGGTGAATCTCAACATTTTCCTCCGCAACGGAGTGCAGCTCGTGTGACCCGGCAAATGCGGTGACTCTGGCTGGGAAATCCACCATAAATAGGCATTTTTCAACGGGAACATCATCTAAAATTGGAGGATTGGAGGATTTTCAATTGCCATGGTTTGATTACTGGAGGATCTGGAGGGTAAATACGTTGACTTTGAGCACCAAAGCAAGATTATGGGAGTCGAACAGCTACTGCTAGGTGCTAAATGGATGTTTATCCGAAGAATATGGTAACATAGGCTCTGACACCATCCCCAAATGATGATTGCGTTGTTGCTGAATCGGATGGTTAGATAAATAATCCCTCCCCCGATCATGTTGAATGCCCCCGAAAAACCGGCGAAACCCTGCTGGAACGTATTGAACACGTATTGGATCTATTCCTGAGTTGGGCGCCCAAGAATAGTTGGGGGGCATTTAGTGATTTTCGTGATTTTCGTGGCATTGATCTGGGGATGGCTTTCATACTCACTTCCGAGGTTTGGAGTCTGTTATCTCACCATCACCTCCTGGAAGTTGTCGTTCGGGGACCCGGGGGACCGACGGGGGACCCGGCAAACCCGACCGAGGAGGAGTTCCCTTAGCGGATTTGCTATGAACCGTTCGGGTATCAGGATGGATCAGGATGAAATGACCACCAAAATTGGCGTTTGAGTCCCAACTCGGCGTTGAGAGTTTTGTCAATGTCGGAAATTGTGGTAGAAAAAGCCTGATTCTTGGGGGAATTGCTGCTGAAGCTGTGGATATTGTCATGACATTTTGATGAAACTTGATGTCCAGACTTCTTGTGGATTGATGAACCAGTGCTCAAGTTGATGGATGCTCTGTTTCCAGAAATGGGCAAATCGATGGAACTTAGGCTGATCCTGCTGGGCGTTTGGGCCGTCCTCTTCTACGTGTGGCTTGGCAGAGTGTGGGACTGCTGGATCAACCCAACAGGCTACCCAGTCTTCTTTGGAAGATTGTTCCCATCTTATAAATGATTTTCCCATGTTTGGATATGTTTGGGTCATATTCCAAAACTGCAGTCACTCAAAAAGATCCATTCCACAGAACTGTTTTGTGGTTCAACTCCAGCCTTTCAGTTTTAACCCAGCCCTTCCGTCTGGGGCTACTTGGGGCTGCCATGGTGAGGTCACTATACCATGGGTACAAGCATGGTGAGTTCACCCCCATGTTTGTTGGGATACGGGCCCCCTATACCTCACAAGACAAAATTAGTCAATCCCCCTATAACTATGGATATATATCTGTGTATATATATATATGATATACATACATATATATATATATATACATATACATACACACATATATCTATATACATACATACATACATACATTCCATTACATTACATTCCATTCCATTCCATTACATTACATTACATTACATTACATACATACATTACATACATACATATATATATATGTATATATATATACATATACATACATAATATATATATATATATACATAAATATATATCTATATGTATATATATATATATATGTATA
>Ga0126342_10014521_pt1 | contig 13897 bp, 13 predicted proteins | sample Cyp1metagenome_FD_92528 | JGI IMG/M metagenome (GOLD analysis project Ga0126342, IMG submission 92528) | Coral microbial communities from Lord Howe Island, Old Settlement Bay, Australia - Cyphastrea 1 metagenome | ecosystem: Host-associated > Invertebrates > Cnidaria > Coral ...
CATGAATCTAGTCATGAATCTAGTCATGAATGTAACGAAAACATCCGTTAAATCTTGCTGTTCTTGATTTGCTTGGAAAACATTTGCCTTTATTTGGCTTAATGTCTCACATTTTTTGTCTGGTGTCTTCCTGCTTCATGTTGTGTTGATTACCTGGCTGCTTTTCGAGAAACCTCTTGTCTCCCGTTGCATTACTCGTGTTAACCTTATATGTGCTTTACACGTCTCCCCGGCTGGCTTTAAATTTGTGTATTATATATACGTATATAACTTATATAACCGTATATATGTATTCATCTATTCATCTTTGTTAAATTTGCCATTCCACAGCAAACAAAAAGGCATCGAAAGTCTGCAAAAAAATCTAGGCCTCTACGATCTGCGTGCTACCAAAGCTAAAGAGAAAGCCAACAACACAGGCCTGTGAGTGTTTTCATCTTTGTTCGTCTTGGTTCATTCTGGTTCATCTTGGGTTCGTCTGGGTGCGTTTTCGTCTTGCTTAATCTTGCTTCATGTTGCTTCAAACAGTTTCCCGGCGCCAAGGCTAAAAGCCATCCTACTTCTCCCTGATGGCGACTGGGTATCCCTGCCAGGAGCCATAAGCATAGTGTCCTGCCACCTCTCCCACGTCGCAAGGTTCGAACTTTGGCTTTGAGGAGTCCCAGCCCTCAACGTCCAAGTACCTGTCATGATCAAATTCCAACAGATTCACAACCTGCTGAATATGAGATAAAATGATATAAAATGTGTATATATATATATGTGTGTTTTGCTGAGACAGGAACTTGGTCGCGGCGAGAGCCGTGCAATAAGCCAAAAAAAATATGTAAGAGTAATAAATTGTAAGGGCACATCAAGGAGATGTAGCCACTGGCGCTTTGTGGGGCAAGCCAATAGATGATCTCAGCCTCTTGATCAACCGCCATCTTAACCTGGTGCGTCACAGTGTCATCTGGTCCTGGAAAGAGTTGGGTCGCTTGAGTGTACAGCACTTCAGTGGCAGCTTTGATCACAGCCTTAGCTCCAGGTCCCATGTAGGGTCTCGTAGGGGGGCTATGGTAAAGGCGTTGCAAAGATCTTGAAACTGCTTGCAATATGGCACTTCTCTGCAAAATACCATCAAAATACCATAAAATATACCTCTGTTTTCCTTTGCCAAAAGATTGACAAAGTGGAAATTGATGGTCTAAGCCAGTCTAAGCCTTCCACCTGGCGGTCATCAAGGACTTGCGTTGGCCCCGAATGCGGACAGCTGGTGCTGGAACAGTCAATCGGATCGGGTATCTTGGCAGCCTCTTCCAGTTTGCTGATGGAAACCTTGGTGGCAACGACCAAAATGTCAACAACATGACGTGACATCATGAATGTTGAAGTAGATGCAATTGGACTCGAACAAGGGCGAGTATGCAATTGAAGGGCAATGCACCCGAAGCTCACATATATTTCAGATATGGTCACCTTTTTGGTCACCTTTTCGGTCACCTTTTCGGTCACTATGTCTGCAAAGCATTGCCACTTGTTCGGGTGTAAAACAAGGAGTGCTGTTGACGTCAAAGGACTCGTTTCAATGCATATTCCGAGCACGAGCGAGGAAGGGCTGCCCGCTCGCAGGAGATCCAGTAGACATATCCTTGCAACAATCAAAGAGACTTGGGGACCATTTCCTCCATAAGATGCAAACTATGTCAGAAACAATATCAAAATGTATCAAGATACTCAAAGTTGATCAAGATTGACCGAGATTGATCAAGTACGTTGCATATATCATATATCATAGATATATACATGCATACAGCTGCATACACATCGAATATCCAACAGAATTCAAGAGAGGACTTCAGGAGCTCGGACATATTGTAATCCATCGTAGGAGTATCTCTGAGGTAGTGAGATTATCCCCTGCTCGCATTAGTCTTCAAGTACAGTGGGCCAAACAAGACAACTCTCCAGGACCTGAAATTTGTATTTCTCCATAAATCAGGATTTAGTTCACAAGGTTCGTGATCTGTTTATAGTCCCATATCACGCAATTAACTCCAACTCTTCTGGGCATATCTATGTCCTAAGGATTCCCAAGGGAAGGCCTTTTTCCACGGAAACCAGGGAAACCAAACAGAAACCAAACAGAAACCAAAGGGAAAGCAAGGCACCATGTTTGTAGTCCACCGCAAACTTTACGGTATTTCCATAGCCCCAGTCGGAGTGGAGCCCAGGGATCACACCGTCATTGCCACCGCCAGTGGCTACATCCTGGCGATCGAAGCCTACCGTTCACACCAAAATAGCTGGCAAATGGATGCTCATCTCTCCAAAATAGGATATTTCAATATATTACATAGGTTTTCATCCATACCATTCCAATAGGTATCATCCCTATACTTATCGTCTATCTGAGTCTCTCTGTATCATTCTCTTATAGAGTCAGCACATGGTGACTACAAAAAAAACAAGAAAATTCAAACCCTATGAGACCACAAATCGGAACATGACCGTGGCGCTCAATCCCAAGACCCTGTCCATGAAATTGGCGTATGCGCGGCGTTGGCCTCCATTTGTGGACACAGTTCGTGAAGAAGAAAACAAAATTGCAAAGTCTCTGGCAATATGGCATCTTGATACATGGGGATGGGTCAAAACCTTGTACCCCTGGTGAACATCAAAATAGCTGGTAAATGGATGTTCATCCCATTAAAAATGGTATTAATAGGTATTGATCCATACCCACATCTCATATAAGTTCTTGTGGACATGAGAGCTCAAATTCTGTGATTCTTATCACCTGTACCCAGGTGGCATACTATAAAAGACAATAATATGTTGTACTAATTATAGTATATAATATGATATGATATGGTATGATATATATATATCATATTATATTATATTACAATATACTACATTACATTATATTATATTATATCATATCATATCATATTATATTATATTATATTACATTATAGTGCATTGCATTATATTATATTATATTATATTATATTATAGTGTGTCATATTGTATTATATTATATTACATTACATTACATTATATTATATTATGTTATATTATAAATATATTATATTACATTACATTACATTATATTATATTATATTATATTATGTTATGTTATATTATATTATATTGCATTATATTGTATTAAAATTATAGCATATTATAGTACAAATAACTGACTGTGTCATCCTGCATGTCCGCGGATGCCTACATACGAGTATCCGAAGCTACCATCAGATGATGTGCGAAGGCCCTCCAAGGATGTGTAGTCTCCTGAGTCTTTTCGTTACAGCAACAGATTCTTGAGCACGTCCAATCTCTCGCTCCCAAGCCGGAGCTGATTCACAAGCCACCCAAGGGAAAAGATAGAAAATTGCAAATGGAACACAAATGGTGCTATCGGTAAAGAACATTATATAAAATATATAAAGATATTAAAAGACTTACAGCAAGTGACAGGATCTGTGCCAAGCAGCGGAGCAAATAATTTGGATGGATGTCACCTGCATCGACTGCAAAGAGGATGTGCCTAGCGCACCACGGCCAAGGGCCAAGTCTAAAGGACAAAGTTTGCAAAGAGAGAGGTATGATGAGGTATGTGGAAGCAATTGAATTCTACGAATCTCAAACCATTGGATCTGCTGTAGAACCACTTCTAAACATCTCTGATCTAAATCTTGTGTAGAACGACCTCTAAGACTCTAAGAAAAACACAGAAAAACCGAACGAACTCGGACACATCTCACAAGACATCACGACATCTCACGAGAAGACATCATGAGAGCTCACTGCTTGGGTTCGCCAACCAGGCCTGGTATCAAAGCCAGTGGAGGTGGGTGGGCTTCCGCACATTGTCCGCGTCGTTGCCTTCAGTTTGGCGCTGAGGATGTCGATTGTGGCAGCCGCTTTGGAGGCACATGGGTTCCTTGGTGCGAACTCCCAAATTGATCCAAATTGTATGAAAGGCTTTGGTCAAAAAACGAAAAATCAACTGCCTCACATATTGAGAAGCTTGGAAGCACACCGAATTCTTATCAATCAGACGATATCATAAAGAAGGAAAAAAACACACAGGGCGGGAGCAGCATGTTGCATGCGTGCTTCCCTGTATTTCAGCCTAGTGGCTTGGTCGGGTAGGTGTTTGGAGAAGTGGCCGGCAACACAGCAATCTGAGAGGTGCCCCAAGCAGGAAAGCGGTCTGCTGTACCAGCAGCAAAGTTGCTGGCTTTGCCATCACCAGCCACTGAGAAGGCTGCCGACCTCAACTATGCGAGTGAAGAAGTGAATGAAGACTCAGGAACATGGAGCACTTCAGGAACACAAAAGTAAGCTGAAGGCTCTGACTTTACAGCAGCCAGACAGAGAACGCAAGGAAAAAAACATGAATGATGCATGATGCATGATGCTGCTGGGAGACTTATGTCCAACAACAAGGCGTTCTCCTTTGCCGTACAGAGGACAATCCATAGAATAAGAACCTTGTAGGCAAGCCTCGCATCACCATCACATCTGCTTGCATCTTCTGAATCTCATCATGTGACTTGTTTCCAAGTTCTTCAAACACTCAAATGATGAGGATGTTGACCGATGTTGACAAGTCCTGCTTCTATTTCTTCCTCGCCTTGAACGGCATGCTTTCTCCAGTGATGGTGAGCGGCAACTCGATGATCGATCTGCCAGCAGAATTCCCACCGCTGGTTGCCACGTAGAGCAAGTTGTGAGTCGCATCCACTGCTGTGTTGTACATCGTTTGGCCTGAGCAATATTGAGCAATTGAATTGTGCAGGTGCAATGGTGTATTAAGGTGTCGTCCCATGTCCAGACTGTATCTGGTCTTGTCTTGACACAAGGCCATCTCGTTTGCAAGAATTCCGGTCCCGCCTAGATTGGAAAACTCATAGTGGACAGCCGACCACATTTCGGTCCATGTGGAGCTGGTCACATCAAACAGCCACAGCTTCGAAGTCACGGTGTTGGTCTTCGTGATGATAAGATTGTTTGTGCCTGCGAAACAACTGCAGCTGTGACGTAATGTCAGACTGCCAGTAAAGTTGCTGCAGTTTCTCTCCATTTCTGGTGTTTCCCAGCTTTTACCATCGATGCTTCCGCTGGATGTTTCACCGCGGTGTAGGCGACCACAAAATAACTACAAAATCAACGGACCCAGATGTGCCTGTCCAATGGCTGACACCATAGAACTGCCAGCCAGTGTTCAGGTAGTCTTCAGTGTGAAGCGTTGACAAAGTACTCGTTGAGGGATCATATTTGCCTGACGTGACCCATGCCCGGAGGTCCCGGGGTGGGCTTGATGGATCCTGATGGATCCTGACAAATCTTGATGGGATGGAATCGAGAAAGAGACAACTGAACCACCAGTCGAACCAAGCAACGAATCTTCCACCAGTCCACCAAGTAGATCATTCCGTTATCATCGATGGTCATGTCCCAATATGCCTCAAAGAGAGGCTCGGAACTCAGGAAATGCAACATGGACAAACTGACCAAACTGACCACACAAAATCTTCAGTGCTGGTCAGAGACCTGACAATAGCTAGAGCCGCTAATCCAAGAACAGTTGAGTGTTAGGAATTTTCTAGCGACGTTGAGGCCATAAAACATCAGAAAACCTCCCCACTGAACTTACGACAACTGAGGGAAGACAATACTAGCAGGAGCAAGCACCAGAAGTCCATGCCGAGTTTCGTGACCATATCCATCTGTTACCGTGACAGCCAAGACGGGCGATGGCATGTCACCATCGTCTGTTAGGGAGCCGATATCAATGTAGTACAACGGCGCATCACAAGTTCCTGTGAGCTGCCAGCTGGACTTGGATGCACAGAGTCATGTTCATATTGGGTTCACTTGGTTCACTAAATATCATCTTGCCAAATGTCCAAATCCAAGTGTTGAAATTGATTGGATCCAAGATGTCTGTCAAACCACTAACTTTTTGATGAGGGCAAATCAGGCTTCTCACAATTACTGCATTTCGAATTTCAGTCGGAAATCCTAGGTGTTTGGCTGCCCTGTTGCAGGAGACATCAATGTGGCGAAAGGATGTCGTTCGTCAGGAACACTGACAGGGATACTTGAGACCCCAAAGCTGCAACTGATTCACGCTCTCATCATGCATTCCCTGGTTCATGCTGGTTGCCTCCTAGGCTCGTGCAACAGCGCAGCTTCCTGCATAGTACCACCAGTACAGTCGTTGTTTGGATTCATCAAAGGCCAATTTCCAGCTGAATGCAGTCCACTTGTCTGGCGCTGGAAAGGTCGCTCGAGAGGCCACATAGATCAACGAGAACTTTGCAGTGTCAACATCATAGCGGTTCACCGCAAAGACATACGACTCGTTGGCACATTGCAATGGATCTGCTACAGTCCCATCTGGAACGATCTGATTGTCCAGCAAGTACTTGACCTAAACAAGTCTCGATCTTGGAAGGAACTAAGCCTACTAGGTTACTAGGGACAACGAACGTGGACATTGATCTTACCATTAATTCCACCAGGGCAGGGCTTAAAGCAGCCACCAAATACATTGCAAATCAATCTTCACAATGGTGGCAGATTTTCCTTGATAGTCCGTGAATGTACATGATATGCGGCATGTTTTCACCGTTGATTTTGGCCCGCCTTCCATACCGCCAATTTCCGACCCAAGCGCCGGGAAGAATCTGCACAGGTCGGTGTTATGTAGTAGACACGGTTGTTTGTTTTGTCAACCACCGGCCCAACCACATGTTCACCTCGGCTTGAACTGTTGGAAAGTTTCAACCCCCAGGTAGCAACTGTTTGCAATTGTTTTCACCTCAGATCTCTTGGTCTCGCAGATCAAGCTTTTTGCACACAAATCCACAAAAGGTACAACTCCGTGCTTATAATATAATGTATAATGTATATACTTATATATATATATACTTATATATATATCAAACAAATTCAAATCAGTGCATTGTGAAAGAACTATGCTGAGTGACCATCCCCTTCACCTGCCGGATCATATGCCACAGAGAGCTGCGTTCGGTCAGCCAGGGAGGTTCCATCTGTGGTGTTCCATCCATTGATGAGGTAGCTCCTCGAGCACCGAATCATCGAGCACCCGTGCACATCAACTAAAAAAAAAGCACTGGAAAGATGAAATTGCAAAGAGGTTCCTTTTTGGAAGAGTGTGTCTCAATGTGTGAAGTTCATTTTGCAAAGCATCTTTTTAATATTTTTTAATATGTTGTGTGCTTTCCCGTCCCGTCATCTTTTCTGTGCGAAGAGCATCCCAAAACTTCTGTAAGTTCAGTCAAGAGGCGGCTTGCAAATGGTGGGATTTACGGTTCCTGTGACGGTGGTGGATCTGGATCTGGATCTGTCTGGATCTGTCTGGATCTGTCTGGATCTGTCTAGCAATGTGCAAATTGTGCCCTGCGAAGGACTGAAAGCCCTGATGCCCTGTGGCAGGGTGAATGTACACTTGTTGCAAGCGTGCAGGTACATTCCCGGCACTGTGAATATCACTTGACTGAGAGTTGCACAGTGTTGCACCAACAACAAGTAATGTAGCAAAAATGTGAGTCCGGAGTCAAAGGATAAGGACGAGATGCCATAGGCTTCCACGCAGTAGTCCTCGTCATCATAGCGGATCTTTCGGTTGCCGAACGAGGCATCTTCTCCAGTCATCATCCACAGCTTGGACTCCACCTGCCAAAGTAGACACCAGCATGTGAGACACACGCTGAGACGCCAAGTGAGGGAAGTCTGGCAGTCCGACTTGGTGCAATTTGGTCCGAGTCAAGAGTTTTTAGAGATCCTTAGAGTCCTGTACTGAGAGTCCCGGGAGACTGCGAATTCTGACAGGCAAGGGGAAAAAAAGGAGACGGAAACTAGCTTCTCGGCCTGGACTAGGCCATCTGTATGCTTTGGACTTGTCTTATCATGTCGTCACTCCTGGCCTTCGTCTGGGAGATCAAGTCATCCACCCAAAAGATGCGTTGCTCCGCACCAAACGCTACACCGAAAGGTAGCAGCCATAGCCAGCAACCAGTCGAAGACATCTTGTTGACGCTTCGAGTGCTGCGTCACCGGCTTTGGGCCAAGGCTGTGTGCATCAAGACCAAGCTCAAAGAGTTCTATATAGATGAAGCGGAGCGCGCGAAGTTGTACAACTTAAGACGTTTCACAAATTGGAGTCTTAGGAGCAGCAACTAAAGGTCGCGCAACAAGATCAACAAAGGCTTTTCCTACATGGTTCATTGGTTCATCATGAAACTCATTGGTGTTTTTTTACATTCGAAGCTCTTCAGTCTTTACTAATTCGGATGCGGCTGGTGCCCTATACAAATGACCTGCAGATACCACATCTCCGACTCTGAGGATACCAAGCTCTGATGGGACTGGAGACCAAAGCAGAAGTCTCCACGATGCCCTCAGCATGGCGCGGCAGCTGCTAGACGAAGAATCTGTGCAAACAAACGCGGTATCATAACTCGCAAATTGAAGAGGTGAAAAAAAAATAGTCAGCTGGAAACAGTGTGTCCAGTGAGTTTAAAAAAAAAACTCGGCAGATGTTTTTGGAAACAAAATGGAACGACCATGAACGACCTTTCCACAGTCGGTATCGAAGGTTCGCGCCGCTTCGTTCACTCCAAGCGGGACGTGGCTCAGAGCGTAATAGAGCTGAAAGGCTGTAGCACTTGAAACCTGAAAAAAACTGAAAAGACTGAAAGTTCTCAATGGTTTACCCAATCTTTCCACAAATCGTTCCACCAATCTGGCCAATCTGAAGATTTTCCGTGACTGGTGTCTTCTGCTGTTTTTGATTCAAGCATTCCTGAAGCAGCTCCACAAGTTGCAGACTGCTGCGAAGTTCTTGTAGTTGGCAAAATTCAGTGGACACACCACAAAAGACCTTGATGCAGCACTGTACATTAGATGCAAACAACATACATAACATACACTGGGAGCTTGTTCTGACGGCTGGTGCATAGCGGCATAGCGCAATGCTGCCACGTCGCTTTCCAAATTTATCCTCTGAGGGCCTAACGTATTGACATACCTGAGTCTCGACGAAGCAAAAAAGTTGTAGTTTGCTTCCTGTGGTCAGCAACCGTCAGGAAATCTCAGGAGCAACTGTCACAGAGGTCATCACAGGATATCACAGGCACAAGACGTCAAGTCACATGAGTCGACGCTAAAGAGCGATCTTTAACTGCACCAGTTCGTCCTCTGTGGACCGCCATGCGCAGTACCAGTGATTGTACCTCAAGTTTCGACTTGAAGTTTGTCGAGGTATGGACCTAGTATAGCCAGAAATCATAGTACTAAGCGCATCATATTTTCTTAAAAAATAAAAAATGATGCGTTCTGAATATGATTTCTAGCTTCCACAGAACTTGACTGAGCTTGAAACGTGCTCATCACAGTTGTTTCACCAGGCACTTGAATAAGAACCTCGTCAAGAAGGTCACTGACCGCACAGTGGCTTTGCATGATCTTGATCTATATACTATTAAGCTTGGCAATGGGCTACGTTGCTTTTGACTTTTGATGCAAAAGTTTGCTGGCTATGACTCGACGCACAAACTGCATTCGTATCTTCCTCTCTGATCCTCTCTGCACACTGGAAGGTGGGCAGTAAATGCATGAAACACCCTCAAACTGATCAATTCTTTGCGGCTCTTTCAATGCGTCGAAATCCTCCATGGTTCTCTTTCTCCGAATGAGCCACGAATTTCGGGCCTCTAATGGCTGGGTGGCTGAAAGCATATCCTCAGCAACCACAGCCCGAAATCGATGTTGGAGTCTGGCCGTTCTGGAGTACAAAGTTTGGCGCTGCAGGAACCCATGAGATTGCACGATTGCAGAACTTGCCCAACTACCCGGGCTCAGTCTTCAAAAAGTTTGCCAAAGTTTCAAACTCAGGGTTTCAACATGCGTCAACCTTCTTCACCCCATCTACTTAGAAAAAAAATGAGGTCTCTGCTGCCCAGGGGGAGAAATCCAGGGGCCCAACCCCTGCTGCAACATGTGGCGTCCAGGTCACCACATCTGGCCTCAAGCTGGGACCTGGTGACCTGGTGACCTGCTGGTGCATGTGAAAGATTGTGAAATAGTGGAATTAAGTACTTATAAGTTATAAGATCTTATAAGATCTTATAAGATCTTATAAGTACTCCTAATCTCGAAAGATATCCACAGCATCTGCTCGGGATTTCATGATGTCCAGCGCTTTTCTTCCAAGCAGCGGATCCACCACCTCCACGGAGAGCTCTGTCGGCAAAGGCCTTGAAAATAATCGAAATATGTACCTCCAAAATATCCCAAAATCATGTGATACCTTCATTGCACTTCGCGCAGATTAAAGGCCGGAAGGGACCAATGCGCAGTGCAATCGCTTTGTTCGCATATAGATTTTTGGGGATTTGTCAGGTTTGGCAGCCGTACTTGAGACTGAGAAGTCATCTGAGGCAGCTGCAAAAGGCAAATTCATCACAAACCAACACAAAACTTGAGGGCCAGGCAAGACCCAGTCCAAGTTCTCATGGAAAGAAACAGACAAATACACCTTCTGCCTGGCACTTGCGACCAAGAACGAGACCCAACAGGAAACTTTGTCTGCATTGGCTTGCTTCAATTTGAGGTATCAAGCCCAGACAAATCATGCAACTGTTGGAGAAGCTTGGCAAATGTGTGGCTTCTCCAAAGCTTAGGATCCTCTCATGTGAAAGTGTGTCTTCAAGAGCGCAGGAGTTACGAAGCAGCTCCACGCAGCTTCTGCAAAGTTGCGTTGACGTCCTGCAATCCAACAGAGCAACGGCCAAAGAAAACTAAGACACTGAAGACACTGCACAAGAGGTTTGGATGCTTAGAGGCTAACAGTATTGAATCATACTTGGTTGTGCCCTGCTGATTCTTTGACCTCCCTGGAAGTGTATGGCTAGAGCTAGTCATCTCGATAGAACCACTGCCAAGAAAGGAAGTTAGAACCAAGTGTAATCAGACAGTCAGACGTCAAGGTTTAGGAAGTTCAGACTGTCCCTTGACAGGACTTGCACGGAAAGCAAGAAGGTATCCGAAGAAACAAACAGGCATAACAGGCAGACAACTAATAAGAGAAACAGTTAAGAGGCTTGGGATTCCTTGAGTATCATTCCAAGTTCTTAAATCCCCAAATCCCCATTCCAAGGTCTTAAAGTCCCATCCTTCAGGAGACACTGGATGGAAGAACTCCTCACTCTGGCCTGACAAAAATCGGGCGGATCTGGGAATATGAGATTTTTCTGGTAATTCGTTTGCCGGTTTCACCATTTTCATGATAGGAGTATCTTGCATCTCCAGGACAAGTCCTGAAAATCAAAGGACTTCGCTACAGACGCAGAAAAAGTTTCGAAGCCATGTTGGTGTCACAATCGGACGCTCACTATCTCACCTTTAAGACCTTTAAGACCTCCAAGGACTCACCGGGATTCCTTTTCGGTCTTTGAGTCAATGACCACCAAGAGTCAGTGTCTTTGGGCCTATTGGCAGCGAGGCCAAAGAAAGGATAAGGTCCTTCAACATCTAAAATCTTCCCACGAGCAGCTTCGCTGGCACAGGGGTCCAAAGTTGGCCTTGAAAGGCGCGTTTTAAAATTTGGGCACAGCCCAATTTTGATTCAAATATTTCAGAAAGTCTGGATTCGGCTTGAAGTCTCTGCATGTCGCACCGAAGCCTCCAATCCAAGCCATGCCATGCATCAAAAGGCACAGCCACGGCTGGAGCGGCTACCTACGCAGAGGCATCTTGTGCATCTTTGTATGCCCTACAAGCCTCCAAGAAGGACTCATAGCATCGAGCACAGCCAGGATAATCTCCAAGCATGCGTTCAGGATGGAATTGCAAACCCACCACAAATTGTCCCTTCTTGGGATCATATCGTGGATCATAGAAAGCCTCAATGAGTCCATCGGGGCTGTGTGCCATTGGCGCCAAGCTCCATCCCAAGTCCTTTGACGCCTGGTGGTGGTAGGAGTTGACCATCAACGTCTTGCCATCGTTGCCATCGTTGCCATCTCCCAAGCTGTCACCAAACCACTCGGCCAATGGAGTGTTGGGTTTGACTTCAATTGGGTGCCTGAAGCTGTCATATTCAGGATCACTCGAGTCCCTCAAGTGTTTGATATTGCTGTCTGTTTGACTCTCAATGTCACCAATGAGAGTTCCACCTCGCATGCAGTTCAGCATTTGGGAGCCTCGGCAGAAAGTCAGGATCGGGACACCTGCAGCTAAAGCAAAGCGCATCAAGGCAAACTCCAACTCATCCTTTGGAACATCCATCTCTGTGTCACTCGCAAACTTCTTGGCCGCTTCACCAGTGAGGCGTTCAGGCACGTTACAGCCATATTTCAGCAAGATGTCATCAGAAAGGTCGTTGCCTTCTGCAATGACTAGGCCGTCCATAGGGAGATATTCACAGAGTTGCTGTATGGTCTTGGCTGTCCGGGGTAAGATCACCGGTGCACCACCATAGTCCTGGATGAGGTCCAGGTGGTACTCGCCGGTAATGTCCACGTACTTGTTCTTGCGCAAGTAGCGACGAGAAACACAAAGGACCCTTGGAAAAGTTGGGGCTTGATGCAAGTGGCTGATCTGCATGAACCTGTCTCTGTCCGTCTCCCATCTCTTTGAAGGTGAAAGGGACCTCCCGATCTCGTCGTTCTCGTCATTCAAAATGCTCTGCTTGGGTGACTCTGTATCGCTGAAACCTTCCACATCACGCCACTCAGCTCCAGCTTCTTCTAGGCGCAACAAAAGCGCATAGCTGCTGTCACTGCGGCGGATGCCTGCGGTGACGCTGCTTTTGGAGTTCCTGCGAAGCCCGGGAGAAGCTTTCTCCGCTTTCTCCGCATCAGCTTCGACATTGGATCCACCGTATCCACCAGACTCACACAGAGCCTTTCCACACATGTTCTCGGCCTTGCCCACAGCACATGTAGCCATTACTACAGAGTACAAAGTGCTCACGCTGGATGCAAACAAGAAAACGTTCCTTGAGGTGGAAAGGCTTGCAGCGGCTTGCAGTCAAACTTCAGCATCATTTTGACAGTGCCGAGTGGTGATGTGTCATGATGTGTCATGATCTGTCCATGTTCATTGTCTTTGTTCTCGTGTTCAAAATCTGCAAGATGCAGCAACAAAAAAATGGACTGGCCTCTACGACCACTGGGACATCTTCAGACCTCAGCTCTTGACTTGATGATAAGTGAAAGACTGTTTATCTGCGTGGTATGAAATTATGATAATTATGTAGGAAAATATGTATTTATCATGTCCCCAACCAATCAAAATTGTGGTTCGAATGTATTTGGACAGCCACAGTTTTGTTGCACATTCATCAGGTCCTGAGACAGTGAAAAAAATGCCATGAAATATCCACATGGTCAAAACATGGGATGTGGAAATGGCTTGTGGTCATCCATCTCATAATGGGAATCCAAACACAAGGGCTATAGCGGCTATAGCGGCTATATAAAATCCATAGTGCCATAGTGATGGATTCCTGCATCGCAAAAATGTGCGAATGCTTCGATGCTGGGCTTCGTGCTCCATGTCCAGCAAACACCATGCTTTCGCAACAGCAGGAAGGCCTGAAGCTTGCCTTGGATTCAAACAGTTCTGACAAAATGCGGGACCCCAAAATCATTCAAAAACGTTGGTTCGGGATAGGAAAATCATTGGTCACACAAAATCTGTGCAAAACATGTCGACCCAAATACACCTGTCGACCCAAATACACTGCGTTAGGCTTCATCAGATCCAATAGCGTAAGTTCTGAATCAGCACAAGATTTCCTCTAAGACATAGATAAAAACATATGCATCCTTGAAGCCAGCTCACAATGCCTCTGTGACAGAATGCC
>Ga0126342_10014522_pt1 | contig 13897 bp, 12 predicted proteins | sample Cyp1metagenome_FD_92528 | JGI IMG/M metagenome (GOLD analysis project Ga0126342, IMG submission 92528) | Coral microbial communities from Lord Howe Island, Old Settlement Bay, Australia - Cyphastrea 1 metagenome | ecosystem: Host-associated > Invertebrates > Cnidaria > Coral ...
ACGGTTGCGGACGGTTGCGGACGGTTGCGACCGTGAACGCAACGTCGAGCGAACACACCCTCAACCCCCAGACCCCCAGAGTGAAACGGGAACCCTTGCTACGCATTCGGGAAAACACGGCCAGTTATGCCAGTTCTTGGAAAAATAAACTGCTAACTGCGGCCGGGGCCAGGCTGGGATACTCCAAATATCGCTTGCATTAATTGGTTGAGGACAGAGGTTTAGTCCTCTGATCGATCAACATCTAGGAAAAGCTGCGGCCACAATTCTCATGATTTGTCGCTCCACTTCTAGCTGATGGTAAATTGTTTAATCCTCCATCCATTGTATATATATATTATATTATTATTATATTATTATTATTGTTATTATTATTATATATATATATATCATATTATATTATATATTATATTATATATATATTATATTATATTATATTATATTATATTATATTATATAATATATATATTATATTATATTATATTATATAATATAATATTATATTATATTATATTATATTATATAGTGTATTATATTATATTATATTATAGTATATTATATTATATTATATTATATATTATATATTATATATTATATTATATATATACATATATTACATATATATATATATATACGTACCAAGCACTCAAGGCCTCTCTGACCTCTGTGCAACATGGAGATGGGTCGAACTTACAACAAAAATCATCTGAGATGGGACCAAAATCTGAAAATGACCACTTCATCCGTGGTTCCCATGATACATTTGAACCTATGGGCTCAAAAAATTGGTTCCCAAACATCCACAACTAGCAGCTCTTTGAAAAAAACCAGGGTACCAGAATCTCGACCTGTAGCTATGTGCATTGCCAAACCTATGGTTTCCTATCAAAAACCACCATCTGTGCATGATGTTGGGTCCTTCATGGACTCATGGACCACCCCATGAAAATGGGCTTCGGTACCCCAAAATCGACTAGTCATTTTCCCAATTCAAGTTCTAGTTTTCTAGGGGTATACATGTATTACTCTGTATCACTACACATGTTCGAACAGATCCAAGTATCAGATATCCCATTTTTGCTGTGTTTTCCTGTAAAGTATCCCATGAAATCCATGAACTCCCCATGTGTTTCGCGTTATCAGCCGTCAACTCCAGCTTTTTCGGTCGTTGCCTTGCCACCACCGCCCAGCTGTCAAAGGTCATGAACTGAAAGAGCGTGAACATCGAGTAGGATAAGGAACCAAACATTCTCCTGAGCCCAGCTGAGTCACCAAGACTAGCCGGCTCACTTAAAAACAAAAAAACAAGAAAACATCTAAAAAAAACGACTTTAAAACATCGATGTAAACATCATTGTCAACCTTAAAAAACAAATAGATTGCTTCTCCAACGATTTCGACGCCAGGTCTCTGTACCACTTCGTCCTCCTCGAACAAAGGCGACTTGGTGATGGTTTCCATGACCACCACAGCAGACATGAAATGCACCACCCCAATGATCACCTGGGAAAGCGTCTGCCAAAAAACGGCCGTTTAACGGGGAAATCAGCAGTTAATGGCAGTATTGGTTACAAATCATCATGAACCTATGATATATATATATATTAATGATGATTAATAATTTATGATGAATAATAATGATGAATCACAATGATAAATAATGAATAACTCTGATTAAATCATGACAGAATTTCTCATGTCTGAAACTAATCTTAGGGGCATCCAATGTTGATCCATACCGGGCTAAGGTAAACAAACGTGGGGAATAGAAACGTGGCAACAACAACAAAAAAACGGTTAAACATGTATCATCTACCAACAGACTGTCACTCGTCAAGTGTGTCGAAGAATTTTTGGGATATGGCCATCATGGGATTGTCTGATGGGATACCGCCAGTATACGGTACGGGGCCCCAAAATCTCATGGATCCATGGATCGTTTCAGGAGATAGCCATGTTGATCCATGGTGCTATTGATTCATGGGTCATGTTTTGATCCGCAAAAAAATGGATGTCGAATACCCAGAAATCCAAAACAAGATATATCAAGATATAAAGCAGAAATACTGAGTTGTATCCTATAAATCTCATATCAACCATGCGACCCTCCAAAACACCTCAAAGAAATGGTATAAAAAGTATATATTACTATTAAAAAAAACACTAAAATATACTAAAAATACCTTTTTTGGGGCTCAAATTCCCAACTACAAACCACAGCCATGAGAGAAGTGAGAATTTTTCAACTTCCCATAAAAAATCGTCCATCATAAAAGTCCAGAAATTCATTGCCAGCATTTTTTTCGGCGAAACGAAACGACTCTGGATGGAAGCCACCAACCCGAGTTGCGAAGGACCAGAAGAGAAGTCGGGTACACTCCAACACTCCACTGACCAACATCCACAGCCTCGAAAAAACGACGCCAGTCGACTGGGTTGTCGCCAGGAGTCTCTACGTCATCCCCGTTGTTTTCTGCTTGAAATCTGATTGAGTCACACAGATGTAAAAATGGAAAGTCATCTCTTAAATCTATGGTTAAACATAGAAAATCGATGAAACATATAGTTTACCCTCTGGTAAACTTACATAACGAACTGGAACATCACCATTTTCAATGGGTAAATCCACGATTTCTATGGGCCATGGCTTCCAGTTCGCAAACTGTTAGTCGCTTTTGTAGATCAAACTTCACATCCGTCACCTCCAACTGGGTGCTGCTGGTGCTGTTTTTTGACTACTGGACCTACCTCCTATCACAAGTGGGGTCACCAATTCCAATCAGCAAATGGCTAACCAGTTCCCATAATCCCCAAAAATAGGTACCCTCTGGTTATGACATTGCCAGTTCGCCATGGAAAGATCCACCATGCTATTAAGAACGGTAAACCATCTATTTCTATGGGCCATGGCTTCCATGGCTATGTTAAATAACCAGATGGTAACATATAGTCAATCACTGAAAAAACACCATTGATATCCGATTTTCAGTCAATCCTTCCAATCTGCTTCATGAAAAATTCGTCCGGTTCGTCGCCAAGTCTCAGCACCTGCCATGAGGGATATCGAAGCCCAGAATTTGAACACCACCCCACAGCCCAACTGGTCTCCTGGAACATACTACAGTAAACCCAATGAAATAAACATAGGTCTATTGTATGATATTCCAGAGTTTACCACATATTCTTCATCTTTAAATTTATTTAAACTCATAACAGATTAACAGTTTAATGAATCATTCCCAGCAGACCTGTTGCATCCTTTAAATCCCTATTAAATCCCATTAAAATCCATTTAAAACCCTATTAAATCCCATTCAAATCCCATTGAAACTCTCCATTTTCGACCACCAAACCCACCCCGTTTTTTCGCCACGTGGCTCGTGGAACATGGGCATGATCCGGACGGCCCGGGCCAGGCGTCCCAGGCGCAAGACGCGCAAGGCAGCCAGGCGACGTAGGAAGTCGATGGGATATCCCAAGGGTTCCAAGATCCAAACCACCAGGACGCCAGTGACCCAGACCTGGAAAAAAATGCTGGAAAAATCATGGGATACCCTCTGGTAAACTAACACAACTATGGAAAATCACCATTTTTAGTGGGTAAATCCACTATTTCAATGGTCATTTTCAATAGCTATGTTAGTTTACCACAGGGTATCATGCGATTTGGAACATGGAGATATTAGGTTGGAAAATCTTGGGGACATAGAGAACAGAAATGTCGGTGACCGAAAACCTGAGAAATTCTGGGGAAATTCATGGAGAAAGAAATGTGGTGTCTATCTTTATGTTTTAAATACAATGTATGCTTAAATGGATAAGAACATATTATATCTAATATATCTATATCTTGAAAATTTAGATATTGGCAATGTAGTGATATAATGGGTACAAAATTGTCCAAATAGGGGGTGAGATCCATGAACCCAGGGATGTTTGGGGTGATAGCAGCCGTATGACAGTACAACCATCTCATCGTTTGTGGAATTTAGTGAGGAAAAAAATGACACTCAATGCAAGACAAGACAATATCCTTTTGGAGGAAACGCATCAAACGATATCAAACGTCAATTGTCAGCGCAATGTTCTACTTTGGTCATAAACATGAACCCATTCTCACCCACCATGTTCAACAATTTCCAGTCAGTTGATACCCAAACCCCAAACAGACTCCCAAGCATCAACACTCAATTGGATTGACGTGAAACTTCAACAACCCAAAATCCCCAGAGTTCTTGGTAATTCCAGTCAATATTACCTTTTCAAAGAAGGACATCCCTTCTTTTTGTTCACACGGTTTTAAAAACCCTCCGGCGGAATTCCTTCCCATTCAGAAAGGCACCACGAAGGTGTCGAACATATTCATGGGCTCAAACATCCAGACCCAGGTGTCTGCCCGAAGCCGCAAGAAATATTCACCCACAAAAATCACCACCTGTCGCTTTCGATGGCTGGACGCGACGCTGGTGGCGCCTAAAAAAACATCAGGGATTACACCGGGTCACCTGGGATCACGTTGATGTTCTGTGTTATTTTGTTGCGGAACTCATTGATGATGATGCTGCTGGTTTCAAAAAACAATGCAAGACAAATAAGGTGTAGCCGGTGTAGCATGAAATTGCGAACAAAATTGGGATGAACACACAACAAGTTAATTCTTATGGAGACTGCCATTCCATTTTGGGGGATGGAGAAAAGCGATTACATCTTTGAAAACTTCAGAGGATTTCATCGTCACGAAATGAGTCAGTATTGGGTGCACTACCCTAAACCCATTCCAAAACCTATGCACCCAATAATTTGGTGGAATAGTGGAATATACTATTCTGAAATTATAACTGTCCTAAACCTGCTCATGTTTTTTTGAATCGTGGAATATAATTCAGCGGCAAGACCATTCAGAGTTCACTGGCGGTTTGGGTTGAGCATCCCATATCCAACAGCATCATCACGCGGCTGGAAGATGTTGGAAGTTCAAAAACGCCGAGATGGAAAGTACCCTCTGGTAAACCAAAATAACTATAGAAAATCACCATGTTGAATAGGTAAACTATCTATAAATAGGCAATTTTCCATAGCTATGTTAGTTTACCACAGGGTATAGAAAGAGATTCGAAACCATCATCCAAGCCACAAAGATGTTCTCCGCCACAGTGATGTAGGAAGGCCTGCCACGGACATCACATTTATGTTAGGTCAGCTACATCATTCTTTACCAATCAATTGGGGTGAAAAAACGGTCAAAACGAATCATGGCTAATCTAAGATCTGTCGCTGGTTAGCTCTATACATCCTTGTTTATCTCAAAAGACTAAAGTATTAAGCTGCGATATTTGATGGATATATCCCACTTGTTGACCCGTAAAGGGCTTGGAAATCTCAGCTGAAATTTGGCCATCGGAGCAATGTCTGCATGGCAAGGAACAACTCGTTGACGTTATCTAGGAATATGTTGGGATTCAATGGGATATAAACTGGAAAAATGATAAGCAGTATGGGGAATTTCATTACCCTCTGGTAAACGTTTGCATAGCCATGGAAATCAAAAGCGTTCATAGGGTAAATACCTATAAATTGGCCATGGCTTCCATAGCTATGTCAGTTTACTGAAGCGTAAGAAGACGCAGAGAATGTAGACGAAAATATATGCATGTAAAGAAAAGTGAAGTGGTGCAAAGCAAATGCAATGTATGTATGGAGGTCTTCTAACATGGGGGATCCGCATGGTTTCAATACTAAAATGGTCAATTTCTTGGATGATTTGGGGGAGCCCGGGTAGCCCTATGACTTCTGTGGTTTCCCTCGGTCCCATCGACCGTCCGGATGATCGACCGTCCTGTCATCATCCTCTTTGTACATAGCATCAATCCTTGGAGCTTCCAGCAAAACATGTCAACCATGTCTGGAGTACTCAACAATCTCAACATCCAAAATTCGGAAACGTATAAAGATCAGTCAGTTTCCCTCTGGATTGAAAAAAATCCAGAGTAAAACAAAAAAGTGTACACTGATATTCTGATGGTATTTCTGCTGGTATTCTGCTGGATTTACATGGATTTAACACAGAAAAAAAAACCTCTTCTGTTGGCGCATGGCTGGTTGGGAAATCCCCGAACTGGGCTTTGTTAAAAACGACATCCGACGGAAGGTGTTTGTTGGTGTACCAGGTCAAATCTGGGTACCCCAATAATTAATTGGATGATATAAACTATAAACATACTTACATACATATATATAATATATGTATATATTATATTATACTAAAATATCTGGTTCCATAGGGTTTATCGAAAAATGTTGACCCATGACCCATGACCCATCCCCCACCTCCTTGACAACCCCGGTCGAAAACGTCGCAGCTTTACGTCGATTTTACGTCCCAGCCGACGCCGAGACTCCCAGAGATGATGGCATTCACCACGATCAGTGCACCAATGGCAGATTCGAAGCGCAAGGATTCCACCATTTTCTTCAGCGATGGATGCCTTATGGTGGTCTGGCTGCTTGGTGCGTTTTTAACCCAATAATGGTCCCCAATAATGGTCCCCAATAATGGTTAATATATATATATATACATATATGGTGTGTGTATATATATATATATTATACTGGTTGGTGGTTTTAACCATCTTGAAAAAATGATGTAGTTCGTCAATGGGAACTTGGTAATCTGGTTGGTGCAATGTGCCCATCTTGAAAAATGATGGAGTTCGTCAATGGGAAGGATGACATCCCATATATGAAATGGAAAAAAAAACATGTTTGAAACCACCAACCAGTAATGGTGGCCCCACCAAAATTTTCACGGAAAACCATGGGATGTTTTGTTGAAGATGGAGAAATCCTTGCGGTATTCTTGCTCGCCATCAATTTCAAATCGACAATGAGTTAATATCCTATACAAACAATGAGGTTCCCTCTAGTAATCAAAAAGAGCAACTGAAAATCCCATTTAAATGGAGGTAATCAACGAAGTAAAAGGCAGATTTTCCAGCCGCAATGATGAGGGGGTAAGGCTGGACGATCCTCCAGAGTGTTTCAAATCAAAAACGTGCCCTTGTTCTTCCAAGCGGAAGTGGTGGAAAAAAACAAGTTCATATATTCTTAGGGCTGATATCAGAATCCTCCTTGACATGTCATTCTGGATATTTACATATATTTACCCTCTGGTAAACAATACAAAAAGCTATTGAAAATGGCCATTTAAACTGGATTTACCCATTAAAAAATGTGATTTTCCATAGCAAACTGTTAGTTTACCAGAGGGTATGTACATCCTCCCTTCAAAGTATCACACGAATTCCTGAAATTTGTCAGTGATTCACCTCTGAATTTCGTTCAGCCGCTCAGCCTCACCAGAAAAACTGAACTTACTCGGATATATATGTGGATTTCTGGACAAACTAGTGGTGAATCGTGGGAATATAACTTTCTGATTTAGCCAGCAATAGTTGGGATTTCAAGAATGGCAAGAATTGGAATATACCCTCCTTGGGTTTGCCCAGCAGATTGGAATTAAATTACACAAAAAATCTCCAAAAGACGAGGGGTTATACAGGGAAGCTGTACCACGTTTTTTATTTAAGGGGAAATTTCTCTCAGTATACCGTACCGTATACCAGCACTTTTATGGATAAACCCATACCATTGGCCAATAAGAGTTGTTCTCATTGACATTTGACCTATCCCCTGTAGCTAAAACATGGGTTATCTCACCATTCGAAAAAAGTTGGGCTTGTTGGCCCCAACTTGTATTGCTGAAGTCCCATTAAGTCCCTATTCAATGTTGCCATCACATCCTCAATTCTTGCCAACAACTAAACGCGGGATTCGGATTCTCCCAGCCAGCTGCGGAGGGTTGTCTTGGATCGCAATCTTTCGCACCGCGATCAACATGCCTTGGAACCCACGACATGAAAAACCTAGGTTTTTTTTGCAGGAAACTGATCAAAATTATCTGCAAATGGAATCAAATGGATCTGTAGAATTTGTTGGTTGAGAAACTTGCATCACACATCCACCGTGTATCATCTTTGTCTGAAATGGGGTACACCACGTAAATCCATCGGGTAATCAAGATGGTCCCTTTTCAAACTTGCAACTTTTGGCAGTTATATCCCATTTTTGTAACAACCCATCTATCATCATCTATCTCAAACCCATGCCATCTATTATATATACAGGACAACCCGCCAGCACCATGAATGATATGCAACAAGTTAATTGTTTTTGTTTCTGCAATATTCTCTAGTTTCCTCTATGATCCATATTGTTTTCTTTCATCATCTATGTCATCTGGCATTGATGTTCATCAAACAATCAAGCTATCATGAACCAAATATAATATCTCAACATGTTCATCATTATCGAAACGTGCATGATGTGTGTTTTTTTATGGATTAGATCACTGTTGATGATCATGGTTGTTTATCCTTGTGCTATCATTGTGTTTATGATATAAAATCAAACATATATATATATATTATATAGCCGGGAAAATTATAATATTTCACTAACCTGAATCTTGCGGCCATTTGGGGATGATTTTCCTGATTAACCATGATTCCCAGGGCTCGGTCGCAGTGAGGTCGTTATAATTTAACCAGATAAATATATGAATAAATGCTTGGGTGCTGCATAATTGTCATATATGAGTAAAAAAAAATATGATTTCACTATTTCACCAGATAATACCCATAGGATCCATGTATGCTATATATGGTAACATTTACCATCAATATACCCCCAATGTTAGCATATATATATACCATACATGGATCCTATGGGATATAGATAATCCTAGGGTGCTGTCAACCCCTATTTTTTGCGATCCATCGAATTCCAAGCGATCCAAGGAATCCAAGGCACGAAACCAAAGAATGCCCGTGACCTTCTGGAACCGCAAGGACAACGTCCACTCCTGGATTTCTCAACGGCGTTGCGGCAACCAACGGGGCGGAGAAGAAAGGCAGAAACCGAGAAAAGCCTGGAGATGTACCCTCTGGTAATGACTGTTACAGTTTGCGAAGTGGAACATCACCATTTAGTTCGTGGATTTACTTATGAAACATGGTGATTTTCCAGTTCGTTATGTAAACGTTTACCAGAGGGTAAACAAGAAAAACTCCATGGTTTTGGAGATTTGTTCACTGTTTTGAGACCTGACTAGTTGAGGTCTTTAGATGCTTTGATCTGAAGCGAGCTAGCAAGGATTTAAGGACTTTTTTCCGCAGCCATTTGAAAGGGATTTTGACGGAAAAAATCGAGGCGATTCCAGGAGATATCATCATACACACTATCAATGAATGTTTCATGTACATGTACTACGAGTATCAATATCCGTAGAAGTCCATTAATTCTATGGATCTCCAATTCCATGTATTAAACATCATTTAAATTGATAACACATCATAATCACATAAAGTATCTAACCAATCGATATATATATATACATATCAATAGACAAACATAGATACTATATCAATAGACATCAATGATATCAAAAAACAAATAGATACTCTATGATGTCTATTGATATATTTATATAATTCATATTGATCTGGTTGGTGGTTTTAACCATCTTGAAAAATATGAGTTCGTCAGTTGGGAAGGATGACATCCCATATATGCTATGGAAAATAAAATTCCATGGTTTGAAACCACCAACCAGTTGAACATTGTATATATATACCTAAAAAGAATGATATAATATGATATATGTATATTATTGACTGGTTGGTATCATTAAAACATTTTAACCATCCAGTCAATAATAATATTAATGATATCATGAATTGACTGGTTGGTATAATGATACCATAGTCATATTAATGATACATATAATGGTATATAATGGTATATAATGGTATATAATGGTATATAATGGTATATAATGGTATATAACGGTAATGGTATATAATGGTACCATTTTTTGTTGGATGATACATTTGATCATTAATTATATATGATATCATTAAAGTATCTGGGTAAATTATAATATTTCACTAACCTGAATTAAAGCCATTTGGGGATGATTCCGCTTATTAACCATGATTCCCAGGGCTCGGTCGCAGTGAGGTCGTTATAATTTACCCAGATATCATTAAAGTATATACCCTCTGGTAAAGAACATAACTATGGAAAGATCCACCATTTTCAATGGGTAAATCTAGACTATTTCTATGGGCCATTTTCAATAGCTATGTAACAAATTACCAGAGGGTAAATCTGATACCCTCTGGTAATTTAACATAGCTATTGAACATGGCCATTTATAGTGGATTTTCCCATTAAAAATGGTGATTTTCCATAGCTATGTTAAATTACCAGAGGGTATCATTAAAGTATTAAAAAAAAAAACATCCCTTCCCATCGCCGTGTCGTCCCATGGCTTCATGGTCCTCGGGCGTCTCCGGGTAGCCGACCGCCTCGCGCGCGCGAACTTTCACGTTTTCCCCGGCGTTCTCCATGGAATTCCAACTCTTGGAGGCCTTCCTGGGTCAGTTGGGCGAAAAAACACGGGGAGACTTAGGATTGATGGGCTAAGATGCTTGGGTTAGGATAGTTGTAAGATTTAAGATGATGATTTCATAAGATTTCAAGGTTTATAAATCATACTTGTTCAAACTCATGAAATACAACTATTCACTTGAGCTGATAGCTCATTGCCCAATATAAAGAGAAAAAATGCTTAGCCATTCTGATGGTTGAAATCCGACTGATATCATCTCCAATCAGTTTTATCCCCAATGAAACAATCTCCTTAATCTCCAACATAGCAAGCACTTGTCTCATGTATTATGTGTGGTGTATATATATATATTATTAATATTGAATATTATAATTATGTATGTATATACATGTAATAATGTGTATGATACATATAGCAATTATAGAGACATATAAAATCATATAAGTACATATAAAGGATCTCTCTTGTATTGTAACTGCCTTGATCCCGTTTCCACCGAGAGTCTGCGCAAATCTCTTTCTTCGCTCCTCCTTGATCCGTTCTGCTTCGCTGTCATCCGTATCTGAGCCCTTAGCGCTGGGCGTTAACGAAAAAACGGGGAGGTCCATGGGGGATTTCACCCAGAAAAAATGGTGATTTCATGCGATTGAACCATATTTAACATGTTATAACCATCAAACATTGGGGAAACTGCAGTTTTGAAGGAGATACACTAAGCAAATCGTAACCTCACCCAGCTCACCGTGAATCTCACCTGGTAAATCAGATATGTTGACACTTTAGAATTCACCAATGAGTTCATGTTGCGGGATTTTCCTCACTTCATAGGAAATTCACTCCACCGATGTCCGGCAACGCGTCCGTTGTGCCGCGGTGCTGAGGACTCGGGTTCTCCAGGACGAATTTGGCCCACCTCTGATCTGGATGGAAAGAAGCGGGTCAACTTTCGCACCATGAAGTCCCTGGCGCGGGGTCATGGCTAAATCGGCTTGGGAATCTGAATGATATGAATGTGCTAAATCCAATCATAAATCTCTTGAAGTCTAAATCTCTAGAATCTTGAAGTCTCTTTAGGTTTTTAGATTTTTAGATCTTCTCCAGTCCAAATTGTGGGGAGTTCACTGATACGAGGTCATGAGGGTCCAAGAACCATGGGGATATTTGGATTGAGGTATCCTCGTAGGAATGCCCACCACGTTGGCTTTGTTGGTTCCTGGATGTTGTAAATAATTGTTACCTCACAATCACGCTTCAAGCTTTTCCAATGAACCCCATTCTGACTCTAGTTTCCAAACGGGAATACTGCAAAATTGCATTTCTCGAGAGTCAAACCCAAATGATGATAATCTAAACCATCAATTTGTGCGATTTACACTGCCAACAATCCTTAGATGACTCAGCAGCAATTGGGCGTTTTTTCATAGCCCATTTGTTCTGTAAGTTTGTACCCACATGATCCCAGCTTTATCATTAGATCCAATCATGTCCAATCCATCAGGGCTTATAACTAATAATTCGCTAAGTTTTTTTTTTGGCAATTTTGGGATGATTCCCCTTATTACCCTCTGATAACTAATATAACTATATGGGAGATCACCATTTTCAATGGGTAAATCTAGAATGGCTATGTAACAAATTACCAGAGGGTAACAATGATTCCAGGCTTCGAAAAGGGTTTCGGTTGTTTCTCCTGGAAGTCTTTGAGGGAACGACGCCCAGAAGTAAACCGATGGTGGTGCCAGTCTTCAGGACCGTCCTGACGAAACCCGCGGGCTGAGCAAGATACGGCCCTGGCTGGTTGGTGGTGCAATGTACCCATGGGATTTTAATGGGATTTTAATAGGATTTCCATGGTTAATAATAGTTAATAATGGTTAATGATGGTTAATAATAATATCTGGTGGGTGGTGCAATGTGCCCATCTTGAAAAATGATGGAGTTCGTCAATGGGAAGGATGACATCCCATATAGAAAATGGAAAATAAAATTCATGTTCCAAACCACCAACCAGTTGGGCTTCTTGGGGGGTAACAATGAGTTAAATAAACTTTAGTTATTAGGCACAGCAGTTTGTAAAATCCTACTAACATAGTGATAGATCCACTGTTTGTTATCGTTTTGGTGGTTACTAAGGAAAATCACCAGTTTTTTTCCCGCCTTGTGGCAAGAATTTATAGGTTGGAGCCAACCTGCCTGATGGTGACTTCACTTCAAGCACCAAAAATGTTGAGTTACTTCATTAAACTTGGACTTTGACAACCAACCATTGAATTGATGATAAGTGGTTTGTAAATGAGTCATATTGAAAAACAAAAAACAAATTGAGTATATGGTGTTATGCCCCCCTTTGTTGGTATAGTTGCGCTCGAAATATCAAACATGAACCCGCCCAAACATGAAACCCCCGAGCGAAAAACTTGGGTCATGAGCAAACATGTTAGTTGCCAAACCCAAATGTTGGATGGATGTATTTCGCAATTTCGCGATCTATATCTCAACTGTATGCCCGAACTTCAAAATTGGGATACCTTCACAACTGGGATATATTATGGGGAAGAAATTTGGGAAGAACTGTGATACACTATCCCTAAATCCTTAAAGTAGTCCAGCAGACTCCAAACCTCTACTTGTGGCAACAAGGAAATAACAATCCAATGTTGAATTATTTTTTCCATCAGCAACCAATGATTGTATTGTTGGTATAGTTCTGCATCCCCACAAACCCACAAAGATGGAGACAAGGTTCAATTTACAGACGCTACTATGACTCAAAAACAGGGTTTTTACCTGTGTTCGCTCAATGTCACATCTGCATTTTTCCAGGTTTGCTGTAATCAATCAGCCATCATATTTCTCCATGATATCCACATATTTGGACTTGTGAAACAAACAAACATGCAGCGAAACAAATGAAACAAATCTCAACTACAAAGGATCAAACATCTTATGTTTGATGACTATGAATCCTTTGTTGAATAATATAACATTTGCTACCTTTCATTTGCCTCCCTAGATCGATGGCTGCCACTCTCCTTCCGGTGCTCTTCAGACCACCACTGAGGACGCCCAGGGTGCCTTTGCTCTTCTTGCCATCCTCCACGTTTCACGAAGCTTGGCGTTTCAAAAGGGACGTTACGTTGTGCCTATCGCTGCTATATGTGGCTATAGAACTCCAAACCATACAATTGGATTTGGCCGAAAGGAAATTACTTTACTTCGAGTTATCCCCACCATGACATTTATACGTTTTGTTACTGGCAAATCTTCTGGCATTCTATCTGAAATATCTTCTGGCATTTTATTTGGCATATCTTCTGGCATTCTATCTGGCATATCTTCTGGCATTCTACCTGGCATATCTTCTGCAATATGTTCTGGCATATCTTCTGGCACTCTATCTGGCATATCTTCTGGCATATCTTCTGA
>Ga0126342_10014523_pt1 | contig 13897 bp, 12 predicted proteins | sample Cyp1metagenome_FD_92528 | JGI IMG/M metagenome (GOLD analysis project Ga0126342, IMG submission 92528) | Coral microbial communities from Lord Howe Island, Old Settlement Bay, Australia - Cyphastrea 1 metagenome | ecosystem: Host-associated > Invertebrates > Cnidaria > Coral ...
CCAATCCCAAAGCATGGGACTTCATCTCCATGAATGCTGATGGGAATGCAGCGATTGCGGTGATCTTCGCGATTCCAGAGAGGATGACCTGCCAAACCTGGGTGATTCCTCATACCATCCCAAAACTCAGGTAATTTGCTGGGGTCCGCCAAAATTTTTTGTTCCCAAACATGTTGCTTCTCGTACATGTATGCAAAGAGCTCGTGAGGCAAAAGCAAAAGGGAATCTTGAACACCATCCGTGTATGGCATTGGTGCGCGAAATGGTGATGGCAATGGGCTACTTTTGGCAAGCATTGAATGCACACTTCTGATGACATGCTTTCCATGCTGCAAGTTAGCGAGTTGATCCAAGTCTGGGAATCTGCTGCCATTCTTGGCCATGTCAATGTCATGCTTTGCTGCCTGCGCGATCTTGTGAACCTGCACACCACTCATGATTCCTTGTGCAAGCCAAGTCATCAGCAAGACATGCAGTGCACTGGGCGCGTCCGCTGCATCCTCATCCACTCTCGCACGCCTTTGGTGTAGGCCACCTCCTTTACGCTTCTTACCTCTGCCTGGTGTGCCTCTCATGGATGCTTTGTCCATAGATCAGCACATGAACGACAATTTTAAAAAATGTTTCTTTACTGGGCACTGAGCAGCAAAATCTCTAAGAGTAACTTGGACAAGTAGCATGGATGAATTGGAGAGGCAATTTTTCCAAAAGTCCACAAGTAAAAGGAATGCTCATGTATCACTTTTCTTCCAATTCACATGTAACAACTTAAGTAAGACATGCTCATGTATCACTAGTGTTTTCCATTCACATGTAACAAAATAAGTCAGGAATGCTCATGCATGATTTGTGCTTTCCATTCACATGTAACAAATCAAGTAATGAATGCTCATGTATATTACCTTTGTTTTCCATTCACATGAAGCAATAATGTTGGACAGAAAGTGTTGTTGACTCTGATACATTACAAAGTGAGATGTTCACATCTGTTTCAAAAAATGTGCTCAAGTATAAGCATAAGTAAGCTGCAGAAGTCAAGCTAGCTTTTCTTCAGAACTGGATGTGGTCGCCAAGAGATCCTTTCTCTACAGACAGCAGCTTCAAAAACCGTCAGCATCCTTTCTTTACTTGACTCTCGATATGACCATGGCCAGGAAGGATCTCCAAACTCAGGAAGTGCATTTGGCAGCCTTGGCCCGCTGCCCCAATGATCCTTTCACACCTGCCACCTGCTCGCTGAGCTTCTTGCACATGACTCCTGCATGCCCAACCAAACTGCTATAGCTTTTGATGGTTAAAGGCTGCTTGTCAGGCGACTCTTTCCACATGTAAGCATTGTTCAGGGTGTTCTTCTCAGCGAGCAAGGACTGAATCATGGCTTTCCTGTGTTGGGGAGATGGGAAACCTATTACCTTTGGGTTCTTACTGGTGCGTTTTGACTGTTACTATTCGGCAGGACTCTTTTTGCATGTGATTCACATTCTTTTGGTAGCTAACTGTGAGCATTGGAGTTCTGATTTTTTTTTGGTACTTGCCCATGACAATATTGAATGTTGTACTGTTACTTTTGTTTGAAAGGACAAACTTGTGTAAATATATTGTACAATTTTTCCTGTGGTGATTGAATGCATATGTAACTCTGTCGCAAAACAGGTGATGTGTGTAGACTCAAGGTACAAGCACACAAGTAAACAAAAGCCAAGTCACAAAGTGTCGAACAATTCGTCGCCATCGGAGTTCACTTCCGACAGCAACTTTTTGGCGTCTTTCTCGATTTTGTCGAAGGCAGCCATGGCTTCGGCCAGGTTGCCCTTGGCCTGCTCCCATTGCTCCCGATCCAACGTCCTTTCCATATCACAAATTGCCAGTGGTCCAGATGGGCCTGGAGGCAAAGCCTTCTGCTGGCAGCCTGACACAAAGGCTGCATGGAACAGGTTGCTGCTCCAGGTCGCAAACTTGGCATTCTCCACTGCTGCTTGGCTCCTGGTGAGCTGCTTGGAAGCCTCCATTTTGTGGCCACTGGAGGTTGCATGGGTTGTCTTTTTTGTACTTTCTGTCCACGCATAGCGCTTCTTGCCATCATCGGCATCAATCTCATAGAATTCGCCTGTCTGCAGGCCTTCCTCGAACATGGCTTGAGTCAGTCCAAAGCGACCCATGAATAGCAACTTCGGAAGAGAGTTCTCAGAAACGGTGCTCTTGTGCTCGGTGTACTGCTCCTGAACCAGGGGTGAACTCAGGAATTGAACAGGTGTCTTTTGTGTCTTGAAAGAGAAGATGGTTACAAGGTCAATGAGAAGATGAAGTAGGATCAAGCATAAACATACTTAAGTAATCATGCACATGTAATGGACAAAGAAGTGCTCAAGTCCTTTTTCACAGAAACATTCTCATGTAACAAAGTGCTCAAGGTCTTTTCACAGACAGAAACATTCTCATGTAATAAAGTGTTCAAGTTATTTTTTCACACATAATCATTCTCATGTGACAAAGTGCTCAAGTTCTTTTTTCACACAGAAACATTCTCATGTAACAAAGTAATTTCCACCCATACATGCCTTCAACTCAGACAGAGCTGGCGCGTCCAACTGCAGCTTGAGGGCTCCACCTTCGCGGGACAAGACATTGTTGATCAGCTTGGTTTGGGCAGCCACTTTGCCAACTCTCATCTCCAACGTCGCCTGCCACGCTTTCTTGCACCATGCAGGGAGGGATCCCTGTGCCAAGAGCTGCTTGAACTTGTTGGCCTTCACGCGGTCCCTGTTCTCGTTGCAAATCTCGAACCTGTCAACGGACTCCTCGTCGTCGACCTCAGGAGTTTCTTCTTCACCTCCTTCATGATCAAGTGCAGCTTCATCTTCAAACCCTTGGGCCCAAGAAGGTGCACCGCCCTGGGACTTGGAGGAAGCAACAGCACTGGCAGAAGCTGGCTTCTTCATCACTGGCACAACCACAGCTGCAGCTGCAGGCCTCTTCATGCCTTTCTTGGCTGAAGCTTTGGCCTTCGCAGCAGGCGCGGCAACCGGCTTTGCCTTTGGAGCCTGCTTGATCGTCTTCTTGACCTTCATGGCCTTCATAGGGGTAGGAGGCACCTTAGGACTGGCCTTAGCTTTGGCCTTAGCCACCTTCGAAGAAGGCTTCTTCTTGGGAGTGGCTGGAGCATCAGCTGAGGGCACACCACCTGAGGGTGTAGAAGGTTGCACCTCAACTGCATCCATGTCACCTATGCCGCAGTAGGGAAGCAAAAATTTCACTTTGAACCACAGCTTGATCCCTGCACAAACATGTCTTCTCCCAGGTGGATTGTGATACTCAAGTAAAGACTTGGAAGATACTGGTTGCATACTAGTGGTTCTATACAAATGGCCTGTTGGTTGCAAAGGCTGAATTTAGACTAAGAACTTGAAGGGTTGATTTATTTTTCTAGATCCTAAGTAAGCCACAAGAAACACAAGTAAACCTCATGAAAGCACACTACTAACCCACAAATAACTCACAACTGTGTCCCAGGTAAGTGCCACTTTCATCCCTAATAAAGTCAGAAGTGAATCCCAAGTAAGTCTCAAAAGAGTCCCTATAGTAAGACAGAACTGTTTCACAAGTAACTTCCAAGGAAACCCCAAGCAGTCCCAAGTGAGTCCCAAGTAAAACACTAGTACTTCACAAGTAAGTCCCAGGTAATCCTATATATAGAGCTAGCAACCCATAAGTACGTCTCAAGTAACCCATAAGTAAGCCACAAATAGCCTACAAGAAAATCACAAATAACCCATGAGTAAGCCACAAGTAGCCTACAAGAAAATCACAAGTAACCCATGAGTAAGTCACAAGTAACCCTCAAATAAATCATAAATAGGAAATATGGCACAACCAAATAATTCAGAAGTGGTTTGACATGCACAAGTAGAGACAACATATTATCAATCTGGTTCTTGTGAACACTAATGCCCCAATTGCCATTGAATATAGGTATACATTATGTTTGTACTATTTTTTCTCATGACATGGCAGGCTACTTGTGTTACTTGAGAACCTGGCAGATTACTTGTGTTGCTTGAGAACCTCACATGTTACTTGTGTTACTTGAGAACATTTTTTTAATTTTATGGTGCATGTCTTGATTGAGAAGGTGCTAGATCTTGCATTCTTTATTTTACTTGTGTTGCTATTTGGGATTTTGTTTTGTTTGCAGGTGACATTTTATTACTTGAGGATTTGCCAGATCATTTTTTTCTTTCTGTTACCTATATTGTATGAAACATTTGGAAGATACTTCACAGATCTCCTGGAAGGAAAATAGAGATGTTTCAACATAGTGGTTTCCATTGGTGCCCCAAGCCCTTCTATTTGAATTAGCAAATGAGACATTTCCAAACAATCAATATAAACAGTATATTAGGTTGGAATGTTCCTGGAATATCTATATATATGGTTCAACCATAGTTCAATGAAAAACAAACTTGGTGATATCCAAATAGGTTTTGAAATAATACATGTGGTCTTGCTGGTCTTGGTGAATCTGTTTGATATTTTTGTTCTTTTTTCAAGAAAAAACTGATGTTTGTTTTGTTTTTTTGCATTTTTTATGCAATTTTTATTCATTTTTTAGACATTTCTTATACACTTTTTATGCACTTTTTATGCACTTTTTAAAAGTGCATAAAAAGTGCATAAAAATGCATAAAAAGTGTATAAGAAATGTATAAGAAATACATGAAAATACATAAGATTTGTATAAAAAAAATCAATGATTGCTGTTTGCAAATATGTTCACACTCACAAAACATAAGGACATTTTTATCTCAAGTAACAGTACCACAAACATATGAATGCATAGGTAAGACTGACATGCTCAGGTAAAGACATCAACAAATATCTATGTACAAACAAATCAATTCTCAAGTGAAGATGCCCTCAACCAGAGACTTGCCACTGGATCCTTTTCAAAAGTGCGCAGCTAATGATCAATGGCGCTTCTTCTTCTTGTCCTTCTGAGTGGCTGAGTATGCCATAGAAATAAACCTGATGGCTTCCAGACTGGAAATATATATATGTGTTGCACAACATTTCAACTTGTTCACAACTTCAGGGAATAAAACCAAATGAAAAAAAAACAAATGAATCGATATCAGACACCTGAGCTTTCTCCTCTGTGATGAGCTGTTGCTGCTGCTGCATCTTCTTCTCCTCCTGGATCTCCTGCGTCGGCTCCTTGACCTTTTGGGTCTTTCCCCAGGCCTGTGATCATCCTCAACTTTAGCAGGTGATTGTTCTGTCACAACATTCGAATCTTCTGGCTGTCCATCATCATCACCAGGTTCTTTTTCTTCTGATGCCTTGTCAGGTTCTCCATCTCCAGGTGCAGATGCTTCTTCTTGTAGTACTTCACCTGTAGGTACTTCTTCTTGTAGGCCTTGTAGTAGGGTTTCATCATCTTCTAGCTCCTGCTCAGTTGAAGAACCACCCTGAATGGACGGGGTCTTGTATCCATCGTCACCGACATCAGTGGCTGGTTCAGCTGGAGGATAATCTTCCTCTTCCACATATTCCCATTGTTCCTGGTCATCCCACTCCTCATCCTTTACCTCTGTTTTGATTTCCTGATGTTGCTCGTACCATTCTTGCTCTGCAATCTGAGTCAAAGCACTTAACAGCAATGCTGTGTCAACTTCTGGGTCAGGTTCTGCTGATGCATGGGAACTAGATGGCATTGCCGGTGGTATTGCAGCTTCCTGGGCTGTGGATCATGACATGTTGAATTAACAAAAAACAGCTCAAGTAAATTTCTAATACACACTACATACACTATTAGGAAACATCAAAGCAATCACAGGTAAAAACATGCAAATGTAATACATCATGCAAATGTAAAAACAAGCCCTTTGATTTTAAAGTACAGGGCAGAACTTTGGGGCACTAATATTTTGAGATATCCCCATGTTGTAGTAGCACCACAGTGGCTGTAACATGCAACAACTATGAAGAAATTCAGCATGCACATGAAAAAACAATCATAAGCATCCATATGAAAAAGACAATCATAAGTAATGACAAAACTCAGGTGGTAGAGGCGTCGCCTGTGTCTTCACTGGGTGGCCAGACTGAGATCCAGTGGGACGTGTTGGCCTAATAGTTTGCAAGCCATGTGGGCTGCCAAAGGCATGTGGCACGGTTGCCACAGAAGGTGCTGGAGGATGCGCAACCTCACTGGCCAAGGAGTAACTCAATCCATAGTATTTTAATACACTCTCATGTTTACCATCAAACATCTGGGCCTTAAAATGCATGAAAACTTGAAAAAATACAAGAAACATTCCAAGGATTTGTAGGCACTGAGTTTGGACTTGCAGATGCCACAGGCCTTACAGGACCTGAAGGGGCAGCCATTGGAAACCCTGGAGCCATTGGCATAGCAGGCCTTGCAGGCATCGATGGCTGAGGTGGCACATGTAGAACTGGAGCACTGGGCATGGCAGGCCTTGTCATCGATGGCTGCGGTGGCACATGTGGAACTGGAGCACTGGGCATTGCAGGCCTTGCAGGCATCGATGTCCCAGGAGGTGCAGGATGACGCGCAGGAGGAGGATCAGCGACCAGTGCATGCAAACCTAGTCACAAGATATAATTCAGCATTAATAAACCGAATATATATATTTATATATATATACACATATATATATATACCAAAAAAATGCATGTTTTTATACATATATATAACTTACATAAATATATTATTTTGTGATTATATATATATATAGTTATATATACCCACAAGACCCACAAGGCAAAGTATCACAGCTTAAAAAATATTGCACCTTGACCATTTATGACAACACAAATAACCATGCAACCTCGTGTTTCTCCTGGTGCAGAAATTCCAGTCACTATGTTGCCATGCAGTGCCTGCACATAGTCCCTTGCCATCTGATCATCATCCACCGAAAGAAACACTGAGCAGTGCCTGGCTATGGCCCTCTGATTCCCAAATGGTTCCCTGGTGATCTTGATCTCGCCTGTGTACCAAAAGCCCATTCCTTCTAAAGCCCATCTAATTTCCTCAGCAGTGTTAAAATCAACAAATGAACATGTCAAAAAAACATTGAAAACCATGATACCATTGAATAAACAATATATCACACAAAACAATTGTTTGGCTAATCAAAAGCCAGCATCATATTTTCTTGCATTGATGTCCACATTTCTCAGCAGCACTCTCGACATTGCTATGGTGAATTTCTTGGAGGCGTATGATACTATTTGGAACTTTGGCACAACAACAAGGTACCACATTTTGAATTGTTATTGCTTATATTTTTGCATGGGGCTCCAAAGAAAAAATGGTTTCGGGCTTGATGAAACCTTGAAGCCACATCCACCTGACACACACAACTAGTGGCTCTTGACACATACTCATGTAAGAAGTGCAAAGGTTGACCAGGAATACTTTCCCTAAATACATAGGTAAACATCAACATGCTCAAGTAAAGCTTAGAGAGTACCAATGCTCAAGTACACTGTTGAGAAGGAATATGCTCAAGTAAACTCGTGAAACATAAACGTGTTCAAAACAGTTGTTGAAAACGAACATGCTCAAGTAAGATTACAGAAACTGAACATGCTCAAGTAAGATTACAGAAACTGAACATGCTCAAGTAAATTCTTGGCACTGAACATGCTCAAGTAAACTCTTGACATCCAACATGCTTTTGAAAGTGGACATGCCCAAGTAACCTTTTGAAAGTCCATGTATTTTTACCAGGACAGATGCAAACAAAATTTAAGTAAGTGAATATTCACTCACATGGAATCCTAAACAGTGCAGTCACATGTACCAACTTCACAAAACACAACTGCTTGGAAGCCTGCATTTTGTCCCGCGCATGGATGTTCAAAAAACGTAGATGGCATACTTTGCACAAAAGATAGTCACAACACTGCTGGCTGTGCTGTCTCAACCATTGGTACGATCATCGTCCATATCGAGATTGGGTTCCTTCCAGCTGTCAGCCAAGACTTTCAGCTGCTCCAACTGCTTGCCGATTTCCTCACGTCGAAAGAGGATCAACTGGATCACCAAAGTGTGCATCTCCTTGAGGCGACCCATCTCAGCCATGTTGTACTGGATCTTTTTGATCAGCTGCTCCACATCTGACTGAGCAGTGGAACCAGGGCCTCCGAAAGGAGCAACTCCGTCCATGTGGGTGTTGGCCAAGTCATAGGCAACAGAAATGAACTGCTGGAGGTCAACCGCTGTTGTTGGACGACTAGGAACGGCGGAATTGTCACTAGCCATTGCTATAGGCAGCCCTACGCATACAAGTTTGTGCCAAATAAAAACTGCACACATTTCCAGAAGTAATGCCTGAAGTAAATGATAGGTGTTCAGAAGTACATGATATTTGTTCACAAGTAAACTTTTTTTTTTACCAGAAGTAATGACAGGTGTTCACAAGTAAATGCCTGCAATTCAAAACAACTTCCTTCACAAGTAAACTGTTTTTTACCAGAAGTAATGACAGGTGTTCACAAGTAAATGACTGCAATTCAAAACAACTTCCAAGACTGCTCAGGTAAAGCATCGATTTTTCTTCCTCAAGTAAATATGAGCACACCACCGCACTTGCATTTTTCCCCAGCTGTCAGAATCGCCCCCATGATCTAAAATATTTGAACTGGAAACACCAGTCAGTCAACATCTTTGGCAAGTTGGGCTTCAACCATGGCCAAAAAGGGATTGGTGTCCGCACCTTTGGGGACAAACCTCCTTCTTTTCAGGTCAGAAAGCGGAACGCGACAAAGGATCTGTGCACGGCGCAAACTTACAAGCCATTGCTTGTTGGCTTCACCTTTGGAGATCACATTGCCGTTTTTTTCTTCCTTCTGAATGTACCACTGCACCCAAATCTTCTGCTCCTCCTTCATTTCGCCAGGCTTGTACTCCGTCTCTACAACCTCGGAATTCGTAGAATCTTTTGATCCCCCAGATTCCACTTTTTCAGGTTGTTTCTTCTTCTTCTTCCCTTGGCCTGTCTCTGTCACCTTGATCTTCTCCTTGTTTTTCTTCTTCTGAGAGGTTTTCTTTGTTTTCTTGTGCTTTGTACTTTTGTTTTTTTCCTTTTGCTTCTTGGGGGCAGCTTTGGGTTTCTTCAAAGTTGCTGCTGGTGTGTAGTCGGCAACCTTGCGCAAAACATTTGTAAACATGGTCGAAGCATCGACTGTCGGTTTCTTTGCCTTTCTATTACCTGTGTGCTCTGTCTTGGCAACTGCCTTTTCTGAAACCGCAGGTGCTGCAGGTGCTGGTGCCTTGTTGCCATACAAGATTTGGCTGAACACTGCAGGCATGGGTGGCAAACCAGAATTGCCTTGGCACCGATACCCCTGTCGTTTCATTTCAGTTGTATGCATTTTTTCTGGCTCCTCTGGAGGTGGTAATGGAACAAGTTCCTCTCTCAGTGGTAAACCATCAAGATTTTGAATCTTCTCTTCTTCATAGTCGCATTCTATTTCTCCTCCAGCCATCATCTCAGGTGGCAAGATACACCTGTCTAAAACCAAATCTAGCCGAACTTGTTCTGCACGACTCAAGCTGCGAAAAACCTTCAGCTTCAAATTTGGGCTACTTTTCAAATTTCTCACCATATTCAACAGCACACGGATCATAAAGTCCAGGCGGTCCATGCAATCCTCCGCGGAATGCTTCTTGTTGGTTCGAAGTTCCAAGTCGTGGTTCTTGTACAAAACCTCGAGGGCCTTTCTCATTTTGACACCTGCAACTTTTGAGTTTTTGCATACTTCTAAAAGGTCATACAAAAGAGCTGAAGTTTTCACAAGCCAGTCTGGAGCCGGGGGGCTGTGCCAGCCAAAGCTAACAGGGCCAGATGGAGGCGGCTCCACACAGGTCTCCAGGCACTTGGTGTGCTTGTACTTCAGAAAGGCCACTAAGATGGCAACCAGAGATGTCACACTGATGGCAGGGTCTGCAGTGAGTCGGATTCTGTTCTTCTGTTTCGAACACCTGTCTTCTTTCAATTTCTCCATCCGCTCGTCCACCACAGCATCTAGTGCAGCCATGCTCCAAGTAAAAGAACGCCTAAAAGCTTCTATATACAACGAGTTCAGCGCCCCCAAGGCCAAAATGGCCACCAACTAGAAAAGAAAATCTGATTTACTTGAGTTACATGAGATACTGAAAAAATGAACTGGACATTCTACCCATGTAAAAATTCCACAGCCTGCAGCTTACCTTTGGACATGCTCAAGTAAGACACTATTCCACAAGTAACAGAAACACCCCTGAAGCAAACCAGATGTCACAAGTAAAAACATCAAAGAGCAAACTCAAGTCAACACAAAACAAGAGCCTCAAAACTGAATCGAAAACCATGTGCAAGATGCACATGTAAACACACAACTGACATGCCCAAGCACAAAAAGTGCAGTTAACATACACAAGTTCCAGCAAACACACAACTGACATGCCCAAGTGCAAAAAGCTCAAGTAACATGCACAAGTCCCAGTAAACACACAAGTGACATGCCCAAGTGCAAAAAAATCGCAAGTAACATACACAGGTCCCAAAAATAACAAGTAAATAACCACACAAAATTATCATGCACAAGTACAAAAAGCTTAAAAGCCACATGCACAAGTCCAATAAAAAAATCAGCAAATAGAAAAAAAAACATGTTACTGTTAAGGAAAATATCATCAAAACACAAACTCTACATGGAACAAGGTAGTACAATTGAACAATGTCAACAGGACACGCCATTCAAAATGTTAAGAAAACCAACAGCAAAAACTTCAAAAATAAAAAAATCTATCAAAAAGTATGAATTTTTATATGTGAAAAACATGACCAAAAATTTAGGTTGCAACCTAAATCAATTTAGGTTGCAACCTAAATCAATTTAGGTAGCAACCTAATTTTTTTTCAATAGTAAATATTTACTAAGATAAGTAAAAATTTACGTAAATTTTTCGACCTAAATCCAAAAATTTACGTAAATTTTTGCCGACCTAAATTTTACTATTTTAGGAGACTCAGGGAAGGGTCTCTTGCACCCGCAGCTTTGGCGCTGCGTCAAGAGTACGAGAAATGGGAGGTGCCGCGCAACCTGAAGAAATCGGTCCAGAGACAACCGGTCGCTGAGGTCCAAGGGGCACAGGTCGATGGTAACTTGGGGGTGGCTTTCCCGCGGGAGAGTAAGCTTCTCAAATACCTGGCCGCTACGCTCACCTTGTTGCACCAGCCGGTAGTGACTCAGCGTCAGACTCAAGTGGTCTGTGGGGGCCTGGTCTACATGGCCATGTTCAGGCGGCAGTTGTTGGGGTGCCTCAATGCCATATGGCCGTTTATTGAGTCGTTTGACCGGCTAGGGGTTTCGGTGCAGGCGCTGCCGACTCAATGCAAGCTTGAGTTGGTGAGGTTTGTGGCACTGATCCCGCTGGCTCGCTTGGACTTTCGGCTCGAGTACAGTGAGCAAGTTACATGCAGTGATGCCTCGACTTCCGGGGGCGGGGTTTGCACCTCTGTGGCGTTGAGTCGGGCAGGATGCCTGGCTGCGCAGGGGAGGCTTCGAGGACAGCTGCCAGAGTTGCGCCAAGAGCATCGTGTCCTTACAATAGGGCTTTTCGATGGCATTGGCGCGCTACGGGTGGCGGCGGACTTGCTTGGTCTGGAGGTCATGGGCCACGTCAGCGTTGAGAAGGAGAAACTGGCCCAGCGGGTGGTGAGCTCTCACTTCCCTGAGGCCTGGCACTTCGACGACGTGACGGTGGTGGACGAGGAGGTAGTGAATCAATGGGCGCGCGAATTTTCGCAGGCAGCCCTAGTCATTCTCGGGGCAGGACCGCCCTGTCAGGGTGTCAGCGGGTTAAACGCTGGTAGGAAGGGAGCCCTTCGTGACGAACGGTCATGCTTGTTTTCCCACGTCAAGCGTATCTGGAAGCTGGCAAAGAAATCTTTTCCGTGGTGTCAGGCCCATTGCTTCATGGAAAGCGTCGCTTCCATGGATGAGCATGACCGTCAGATCATGTCACAAGATTTTGGCGAAGAGCCATGGAAGTGCGACGCAGGTTCCATGACCTGGACAAGTCGGCCCCGGCTTTATTGGCTCAGTTGGGAGCTCTTGGCTCAGGAGGGGGTTCAATTCGTTGCTGGGAGCGACGTGACCCCGCGGGAGGTCGTCCTCACAGCCTTTCAGGACCTGGAGCAGGTCTGTCAGGAGGGCTGGATCAAAGTTGACCCGTCACGCCCTTTTCCAACTTTTACAACCTCCAGGCCACGCCCGCGGCCTGGGCACAAGCCCGCTGGCTTGCATTCCTGCACCCAGGCCGACGTGGAGCGGTGGAAGCAAGACTCCTATCGCTTCCCGCCCTACCAGTACACCGCAAAAAATCTCTTGATCAACAAGCATGACGTCATGATGAGAAGGAGTATATGCTGGGTTTCCCTGTAGGGTACACAGTGAGTTGCTGGGCCAAGCATGGACGTGGATCCGTGGCACATCAAGATGCGCGGCAATCATTGCTCGGGAACACATGGAGTGTACCTGTGGTTGCTTGGTTATTGGCGCAATTGTGCGGGCCCTTGGGATTGCGCCCAGCATACACCCCTCAAGAGATTATGGATTAAATTTCCTGAACCCAGAGAACCAAACGTTTTTGCAAAATCGGTTATGGCGTGCACCTCTTCGACCCCTGCGTGGGCAGGCGGATGCGGGAGGGCAAAAGCTGGTTGAGAAGCTTGGGAACTTGGTCAGTGTGAAGGGCGAAGATATACTGCTCAGCACTGCATCCAGCCAATTGACTAAGTTCCACCGGCTCAGGGCGTCAGTTCCGGCGCGACTGTGGCGATGGAAAGTCGTCACAGGGTGGAGGTGGAAAGGCTCCCCAGAGCACATCAACGCTCTGGAAATGCGCGCCGTTTTAACTTCACTCAAATGGCGGATCCAGGTCAAGAAGCACATTAAAGGGCGGTTTCTACATTTGATTGACTCGCTGGTGGTGCTGCACGCACTTTCGCGCGGTCGGTCCAGCAGTAGGAAGCTCAGGTCCACTCTGTCTCGAATTAATGCCTTGTTACTGTGCAGCTCCAATCAGGCCCTGTGGGGCTATGTGAGCACCGAGCAAAACCCGGCAGATCGCCCCAGTCGGTGGGGTCGCCGGGTGAAAACGAAATTCCGGCATGCCTAAGCGGCACTTAGAGGCCGCTGCGCAGCAGGACAGGGCAAAACAGAGACAGAGGCTTGGAACCCTGAGGGACCTTACAGTTCAACCAGCTACAAAACAGCGCTATAACCGAGCAATTGATAAATTTCTTGAATTTCTCCGTGCCAACAATCTTCAGCTTCCCACCTTACGCGACAAGCTGGATCCATTGGTTTGTGACTACCTTGAGCATCTCTGGTCTTGCGGAGAGGGTAGGGCCCTTGCCAGTGACACGGTCGCCGGGCTACAGGACTATGACGTCCGCATCCGGGGGCAGCTCACGGGAGCCTGGAGGCTCCTGAAAACATGGTCGCAAAATGAGATCCCTAACAGGGCACCCCCACTACCTGCTCATGTGGTTCACGCAATGGTAGGATGGGCCTGGTTTCATCAGCGGTTCACATTTGGAGTGTCGCTGTTGCTGGGATTTTATGGGATGCTCCGGACAGGAGAAATTCTAGACCTTCGGGGGTCTCAGATCTTAGTTGAACCAAATAACCCTAAATTAATTGTCTCACTAGGGCTTACGAAGGGGGGCAAACGGCAGGGAGCTGCTGAGTCGGTGGTGATTGGTTACGATATGGTGGTCAATTTCGTAAAACGGTGGAAAGAGCTTGCCTCTGATCACACACCACTGTCAGCTTCCCCAGGTAATTGGAGAGCATTGTTTAATGACGCTTTGTC
>Ga0126342_10014524_pt1 | contig 13896 bp, 18 predicted proteins | sample Cyp1metagenome_FD_92528 | JGI IMG/M metagenome (GOLD analysis project Ga0126342, IMG submission 92528) | Coral microbial communities from Lord Howe Island, Old Settlement Bay, Australia - Cyphastrea 1 metagenome | ecosystem: Host-associated > Invertebrates > Cnidaria > Coral ...
AAGCTACGGCAGACTCCACAATCGCAGGCTGCCAGATGACCCCACATCCAACAAACTTAAGCCAAAGCTATGGCAAAAGAAATAATGTGGCTTCATGTTTAATCCCGAAAAACGTAGGATCATTCAAACAAAAAGCATATCACAAAACAAAGAGATCTTCACGGGAGGCCAGTGTCGCTGCCACCAGAGCCATGGCACATGTTCACCACCACCCAACAACGTGAAATACGCAACGCCTCGGCAGACCAACACGGGCATCCAATCTCTCAAAACTGAACCAAAATACTGGTGTAGAACAATTCATGGGTATTAAGGGTTAAAATTCCAGCTATCTATTACGAGTAACTACCTTTCTATCTATCTGTCGATCTGCATACGGCAAGTATATGTAATGCAATTGACTGTGATCAATCAAAATGAGATAAGGTAAACAAAATCTGCTCCGGCACCCAGGTGTTGTTTAAAATCTATCTACATATCTATCTACACATCTATTTATCCCATTTATTTTGAGATATTTCGAGTGTAGATGCTTTGGGGTTCAACTACAGTATCTCACAGGTTCCTCAATGCCGATGCCAAAATGCTTGGTGGATGATCCTTGCTCAACTTTACGGAAAACTGTCCCTGTTCCGAAACGGTTTCGATCCAACAAACATTAAAAAAAAAACCGGAGGAATAAACTCTCGCTGCCTCTGGTTTTTCTTACTGCACCTAATTTTTTCCCGTCTAGATACGTACTTTGAAAGAATTGTCTGGTGGATTTCTTTTGATTGCCTACCATCTAAGAGTTCTATCAATTGCCTACCATCTAAGAGTTCTATCAAAATTAGAAGTACCTAAGTTCTATAGGACAGGCAATTGGTAGTACCTAAATTAGAGGTACCTACCATCTATAAGTTCAAAGGCATATGTGCCTATGCAAGGGCTATGTAAGGAGACATGGTCATTCCTACTGGTAAAAAAAAACATGGTGGAGGCACCACATCGCCATGTCTCAAATCGAACAAATGCCTTTTTTGGACCATAAAAAATAATCGCTAATTCGAAATAAACCACATTCAACCATAATATGTCCCTTGATACACTTGCTGATTTTACCATTGGATTTTACATCTTCCATTGGATTTGGCCACTCTATGGTCCCGGAAACTGCCTCATGATCAATATATATGGCTTTGAATGACAATGATGTAGCCACAAAAACATGCCACTTGCTCATCATGTTGGATCAAAAAACCTCAGGGAATGCCCAAAATTTTCTAAACGAAAAACCCACATCCCGGAGAACAAAACAGGATGCCCTGCTCCCGGACTCCGATGGACGTCCTTGGACGTCAGCTTCCGAAGCCGCGCTGCTAATGACATCATCGTGACGAAGACCATGTGGTTCAGCCAGGCTTCTTCTACGAAGTGCCAATTGTATCCTCAGATTCTGCTAAAAATGTCCTGCAACAAAAAAGGATCCTCAAGAAAGAATAATTTATGAACAAAGACAGATCCGCCATGGATGCAACCGACTGACCATTATTGTCCATTTATCACCATTAATCACCATTAATCACCATTAATAGGGTTTATTAACCATTATTAACCCTTAATCACCATTAATCACCATGATAACAAGATGCTCAACTAGGCTGGTGACTTCTCGTGGTCAGCGCTACTGGAGACATGGTCACCTTTGATCTTTAAGTGAACATGGCGAGACCCCAGAGGTGCAATAATCAACAGATGGCATATGGCAATATATATGGGTTATGGTTGTCCATGCCATGCCATGGTAATCCAAACATAGCGGCTATGTAAATCCATAGCTGTGTATTCCCCCACAAATGATAACCGTGACCTCAAAAACTGTGTATCCGAATCGGAACACCAGGCTTAGTGACCCCCAAAAGCTCTCAACTTGCTGAGTGCTTGAGTCGGTGAAGGTTGTCTATGCCACTTGTGCTTAATTCAGAAGTCTGGAATCTAAACTTTCATTTGATGATGCTTAGCTCATTGGGATTTTCTCTGAAAACCAGCTACATAACATTCACTGGCTCTATATATTCACACCTCACTATCTAACCAAGGATCTTTCAAGCAGCGGTGCTACAAACATGGGGGGCGTTCCTAAAATGGGAGTACCCCAATAGCTGGATGGTTATAGTTAACTATTTATAATGGAAGAGTCATCGAAAATCCCACAGGAAAAACAAATGGATGATGTGGGGGTACCCCCATTTCGCCATGTCTCGAAGCAGGTGCGCCACCATAGTGTAGCCTTGGTGCGGAGGTTTCAACTCTTGGTGAAGGTGTCTTGTGAAAGACTCAGCTGTTTACGAGTTCAGTTTCTCTCTCTCTCTATATTTATATATATATATGTATACAGTAACTACATTTAAATATACGGTTTGGCCCGCCCTCCACATATTTATATAAATGTCGTTGCCGTACAATAATATGGCTGTCTGAGTGACTTTGGAATATATTGCGAAGATGTTCAGGAACATATCTTATAATATTTCAGAGGTATATTGTAAGATGGATCTGGATCAAGTACAATAATTCACAAATCTGAATCCGCGGCTGGCCATTTCAGGATAGTTACTCTTTACACTCGCTATCAGTGCCGTCGCGACGTGAGATTGCTATCATTTATCCAGATATGATATACAGATCGTTATAATTCATATTGATTCATATACCAAAAAAACATCATTTACCCACCATATTTTAATAAACATCATACAATTACGCATTCTACCACTATTTTTCTTATTTGTTGCCTATGTTTACCTCACCATTGACAGATCCATCCCAGGACGGCGTCCGAAAACGCCGTCCTAAAGTCGTCTCTAACTATGGTAATAACCCCCAAAAGTTAGGATATGTTAGGATATCATCAGGAATATCCCATCTGGATAGATTATATCCCCATGAAAAACTGGTTGGTGGTTGACCTACCCCTCTGAAAAATATGAGTTCGTCAATGGGAAGGATGACATCCCATATATGAAATGGAAAATAATCCACATGTTTGAAACCACCAACCATATTTAAAGAAAATAGTGATGATTTTTTGACATGTCCATGTTCTACTCCAGGACAACAAAAACAATACCATATTTGAAACTTAAGTTCTGTTGTAAATCACCATGTGAACGGAACGTCTGCACCATAGTCATCACCCATTCCAATTGGGATGAACCACTACCCTCTGGTAATTTGCTTAAGGTGTGCGAAGTGGACAATCACCATGTTTAATAGGCAAATCGTCTATATGATCTATTAAATGAACAATTCCATAGCTATCTGAGAAATTTCCAGAGGCTCTTCAAACATCGCAAGTCAAAGTGCTGGAGGATCTTCAAACATCTTCTTTCGTTGGTCTTCTCCGAGAGTCGTCGAAACATTTCAGCAGTGTTCAAGCGCTTTTTTCATTCCATGATACTGGTTGGTTACGAACGTTATTCCCACTTCATGGATTATGATATACCCTCTGGTGAACTAACATAGCAATGGAAAATCACCATTTTTAATGGGAAAATCCACTATAAATGGGCCATTTTCCATTGCTATGTTAGTTCACCAGAGGGTAAAGAGGGCAGGGTTTTCCACGCCCATCTGCTCGCCAAGGGACCGAACCAGCAAGCCAAGAGTAGAAACATTGCGATACGCATATTTCGACCAGGAGGTATCCCTGGCGTCGAGCAACTCAAAGAGACACAGGGCGGTCCCGGTAGATGGAGGAAGCATCCGGCTGGGGCTTGGCAAATACCTTGACAAATACCCAATATCAAACAATTAGTATATAAATAGATGTAAATTGTTAGATGCATCAACGGAAATATGATGACAAATAAACATAAATCAACATATGACCGGGTACCCCACAATGTCACTCATTTATACTCATTTGCGGATGAATTACCTATTGGAAAACTGGCAGTTTCGCCCCACTACATTGCTCAACCATCCAATCGCTCAACCACTAGCGATGGGCGTCACATGGGTTCACATCAGCGAACATCCAGAAAGTTGATGTTTCAAATCACCCAAATCATGGATCATAAAAAATATCTGGGTAAATGATCATTATTAATCACCATTAATCATCTTTAATCACTTTATTCATCACTAGTAATCACCATTCATCATCATTAATCACTAGTAATCACTAGTAATCACTATCAATCACCATTAACCACTAGTAATCACCATTAATCTGGGTAAATTATCATCTTTCACTACCTGAATCTTGCGGCCAAAAAAGGGGGATGATTTCCCATCTCATGGGATGATCATTAATCGATGGAGCTTTCCATCATCCATTTAAACATATAGATGGGGAATTATAAATGGGAAAATAGATGGCTTTGTCCTAAATCATCATCCATTTATCTTTAAATATGTTTAAACATGTTTAAATCATTGATGTCTTTGTCCAGACAAACCCTCCAGCGACAATGGGCTACCGAGGGGACAACACCAGGAATCACCCGGGCATTCATCGCCTCTGAACCAGGTAAAGCCAGTGGCCATCAGCGGAATGGCATTGGTGTCACCGTACACCTGGTCCAATCGCCCACCAATCAACAGGGCGTCTGATCAAGTTTCGTTGCTGGGATGGATCATTCGAAATTTGCCTCTCTTCTGGATTGAATATATCATCAACATCTAGAAACATATCAAACCGTAAGTGTATGTAAACATAACTGGTTGGTGGTATACCTACCCCTCTGAAAAATGATGGAGTTCGTCAGTTGGGATGATTATACTGTAAACATAATATGAACACTTCAAGAAGGCTAGGATTATATAACTACCAGTTAACTACGCAATCACCCGTCTCCTCATGCTGGCCAGCGACAATCCCCATGTCCGCCATGCCGAGGTCCAGATTTCCTACGGGATGGGACAGGCCAGGAGTATAAAACAACCTTATCAACATTGACGGAGCCCGGAAACAATGGCTACACATGGCTAAAACATGGCTAAACACATTGCAGGATGGTTAAACCATGGTTAAACCATGGTTAAACCATGTTGACCCCTGGTTTTTGTCATAACAAAAATTTCCCTTTCCGTAACGGTCGCCGCGAGACTCCGCGGCGCCATACGCCGCCAGCCAACTCCGCCGAGAGTCGGCCCAGCGAGACGACGACGGTGAAGAGGCAGAAGGGTGCGATCACCTGGAAAGGTCTCGGCTGTTTCAGCTTTCAACGGCCGCAAAAAAAAACGATTTTTCACTACGAAAAACACCATAAAACACCCATTTTACAGTATATGTATGACTTTTATGACTTAAATCAATGACAAATGTGGGGAGTAGCCCGAAATGCTGGTCATCTGCGATTACTCGAGCAGCATTTTGAATATTAAATTTGATCAACTATATTTTGATGTGGCCCACGAGGAATTTGCATTGAAAGAAATAAACACCTGGTGATATTGTCGAAGGTAATAGGTCGACGCATTTTCACAATCCAGCGGAGAATCTCATTGCTGTGCCTTTGACAATTCTTGACAAAGGTGACTGCAAGCCACAAATTTTTTATTTTATGTTGCGTGTTCGTGGATCTTCATCCCCCCATTTTCATTAAGCTGAAAAAACGACATCCCGGAGATGTAACTTCTCAATGGTGAGATGACACCCCCAACCTGAGTCAGGGAGACATAGGCAATCTCGGATTCCAAGCCATCCAGTTGAATCTTGTAGCTACCTCAAGGCCCAGTGCATGCCAAGTCATTAGCCCAGCTATTCACTGGGCTATTGGGGCTATCACAACTATCATAGCCCCAAAGCCTCAAAGCTTGATGTGTTTTGATTGAGATTCTGAACCAATCCAACATGGAACCAACTGAACATTGGATTGGTTCAAGATTCCGATTACAATAGACCAGTTGGTCTGAGTCTAAACCCATAAACATTAAAAAAAACATCATCATCAAGCACCATCGGATCATCAAACAAAAACTCTTCATTTTTGACTCTACTGCCGAAACCTGATCATATATGATATATAGTATGGTCCTTTAAATAATAATTACTAAGTTACTAAGTTAACTACCAATGATATCGGATTCCCACGTCCGAGACCCTGCTTCTTGGGACCAATGCCTGTGAAGCCTGCTGCTGCCAGTCCCACAGAAATCGACGGGCAATTCGGAAACGTTCGTTCATGACGTGTGACCTTCCGCTTGATCAACCATCTTACAAATTCCATTTCATGATACCCCCTGGTAAACATACAAAAAACTATGGAAAATCACCATTGTAAATTGGTCATTCAACGAACTAAATGGCCAGTTTCAATAGCTATGTAACAAATTACCAGGTGGTAAAATCTAATTAAACCCCGTGAAAAATGGTGATTTTCCAAAAGTTATGTTAGTTTACCAGAGGGTAGTCACAATCGATGTTTTTTTTTTCTGGCATGCCCAAGCCCCCGAACCCCACCAATCCCCCATTTTAAACCATTCTATCGGTCCTCCATTTTCCAATTCCATCTATCATTGCATGATCGACAATAAATATATATATAATTATATATATAAGATATACATTGCATATAACATACAAATACTTCAAATACATATATAAGTATGTATATATATATATGTATATATATATGTATGTATATATATATGTATGTATATATATATATGTAAAAGCATCCTCCATCATCCATTTTTTATGTTCAAATCTATATACATATATAGAGTACTGATCAAATATTATATTATCTACTTTGTATTGCACAATCCCCCAAGGTCAATCACAACTGGCCGCCCACTTCCTCGCGGAAACGTCGATGGTAACGTCGAGGGTCGATTGCTCACTGCCTCTTCCTCGCTCTCCGGTGGTGTAGGCATCACCTTGCTCCGCGGAGGAAGATCCATGTAGAAATCTGGATATACAAACTCAATGGATTGGTTTTGTTGGGAAAATCTTAACCGGAAACCATGGTTTTTACCATCAAATATAAGGGTATCTACAGGAAACCATGGTTTTTACCATCAAATATATCAAATTTTGAGGGTTTCCTGTAAATGTTCCCATCATCGAATTCTATGACAAATGGGAACACCAATCTTCATGGATCTGGAAAAAGGAATATGATTAGTGGATTTTAATGAACGGATATATGTGGATATATATATATATAGATGGTTACAAATGGATATATGACCAGTATCATATTTAAAAAGAAAATGTGATGAAGTTGATTATCATAGTCATATTAGATAATCATAGCCATATATTTGAAAAATCTGCAATACATCATGGTCATGAAATAACATGATTTAGACTCTATATGAATGATGTGATACATAAATCATAAATCTATATATATATACACATGTATATGTATGTTGTAATAGTAATCAACTACATGCTCAGTGAATATTATATAATTCGTTGGAAATCATCGTGCAAATCAACTATAACTACGTTGATATAGTTGAAGTTGGATGTATGTATATACATATATATATAACTTAGCGCACATCTATTATCAGTTGTAATAAGTTGTGAATATTTATAGTTGTATTCAATTTTCTCCATACTAGAGTCGGGGTATATATATATAGATAAGGCTTAACCAGTCTAAATAAGTAAGGTATACATATATACATATATACATATATCTGGGTAAATTATAATAATTCACTAACCTGAAACTTGCGGCCATCTTGGAATGATTCCCCTTGCAGTATTAACCATGATTCCAGGGCTCGGTCGCAGTGAGGTCGTTATAATTTGCCCAGATATATGTACGTGTACCCTCTGGTAAACATACAAAAAGCTATATAGAAAATGGCCATAAAAATAGTTGATTTACCCATTAATAGCAAGGTGATTTTCCATAGTTATGTAAACGTTTACCAAAGGGTAAATGCACTAATTCCCTAACCTTGGGACCCTGAGGATAAATCCCGAGAGGAAATTTAGTTACTGTGGCCAGTTGGTGCAGGGTCCAGGGTCCTGCGGTCCAGGCTTCGTAGATCATGGATGATATCCATATGCGGTCACATGTGTGTATATATATATACCCTCTGGTAATTTGTTACATGGCTATGGAAAATGGACCATTTATAGTTGATTTACCTATTAAAGATTGTGATTTTCCATAGCTATGTTAAATTACCAGAGGGTACATATTGTATAATAATCCTGAAGTAAATAGAATATGGGACTGTCAACATATTCCATCATATTCCCATGTGTTATTTTGTGATGTTTTATTTTTTTTGAAATGTACATATTCTACCTACTTCAGGATGACTATATATATATATATTCTTAATCTCTGGGTAAATTGTAATATTTCCTGAAACTAAGGCCATTCGGGGATCCTTATTTACTATCATTCCAGTGAGGGAGAACAGTGAGGTGGTTATAGTTGATCCATATATGTACATATCCATATATATATAAATACACATATATTTATATACACACTTCATGTATCTTTTTCTGGTAAATCTCTGTAGGGATAGTTCCCTGGTATCTGTTGGTATCAAGGCACCGAGGAAAAGTTTTTGGAGCTAAGCTTCGTCCAGGTCTCCTGAGAATTTTCCATGAGGAGGATTCAGGGAAATATCAACGGAATGGAGGAATTTCCAGCCTCAAAAAATGGGATAAAATGGTGATTTCATATCTGATTGTGGCCTTAGTTTCAGGGAATATCCCCAGAAAATATGGCCAGAAATATGGTACAGTACCTCCATTAATATCACCAAATTTAGTTCCAAGATTTAATATCTGGTTGGTGGTATACCTACCCCTCTGAAAAATATGAGTTCGTCAGATGGGATTATGAAATTCCCAACTGAATGAATGGACAAATAAAAATCATGTTCCAAACCACCAACCCGATATGGTTTTAGATGTTTTTGTTGTTGGGATAAACATGGGATCATGGAGGGGGTTTTAATATTTTTACTGTATATACCCTTTGGTGTCATCAAACATGGCAACTGGGAAATCCCCCGAACTGATGAAGGTTTCTAGCTGCGAAAATAGGATCCCTGCAAATGATTGGCCCCCTAAATAAGTAAGCAAGATAAAATAGGCTGACTATTGGGTCCATGGTGGATGTATCACTCCATTTGGATGGGTGGGTGAAACTGAACGCATGACTGGCGGTCCCAATCCTGAATAGGTCTTGCTATACCAACAATTCCAACTTCTGGATGGTTGGATTCAAACGCCACAAATGGCGAGCCTTACAATAGTACACAAAATTCATATAAGCACTAGCATGGGTCTCATTGTCTAAGTCATGTTGGATTATACTAGCAGGCTGAATCCAATGGTTCTATCAGTTCGCAAATTCTCCACGGAGCGTGCTCCGCGCAGTTCTACAGGAGATGCTCATCCGAATGTATGCAATGGAAGGGTCTATTAGAACAACATGGGAATACAACAGCCCAAATAGACATGGGGACGTCACAAAACAACAGATGATATAATCTTAAAAAAATATCTGGGTAAATGATCATTATTAATCACCATTCATCATCTTTAATCACTAGTAATCACTAGTAATCAGTATCAATCACCATTAACCACTAGTAGTCACCATTAATTTGGGTAAATTATAACAACTCACTACCCGAAATAAGGCTACGAAACGGAATCATTCCCCTATTATAACATCATTCATAGAAGTCTCAGTCAGAAAGTGATCGGCAGAGATCCCCAATCAAAAAATCCTGCTGAGCGTCCACAAGAAAGATGTGATTCGATACCCGAAAGCTGTTCTGGCTGGGTAATTTAATACATGCAGGACAGCTGGCAGATACTCTGTGAGTAAGGCAACTTTGCATCCTTGGCTAATGTGAGATTCCCAATGCCATAAAGCTACCACTTGGGATGGTTGAAATCGCACCCAGAAAAACAGTGATGACTTGGGGATGGTTTATTGCTGGGTTTGCCACATTACCCAACATTCTGAACTCTGGTCATGACAAATATCGTAGAAGCAGCAACCCATGATCCGTTTGCACCCTAACTTCAAAGAGTGTCAGGGCGCACGCACCTGTGGAACTCTAAGAAAACCAATCTTCCATTCTAGAGAAATGATCCTACCTGCATATACCTGCATGACGTTTCAGACTTGAACATTGCATTTGTTGGGGGGAGCCTATAGCAGCTTCGTTTTTTTTTCAATATTAGTGTCATTTTCCAACCAACAAATGGATACCTCCATCATGAGGATGCCCAACAAATGGAAACACCCGTCCAGGCCTAGGCCCTAAAAACGCCATGGGTTTGTTTCGTAGGGAAATTCCACATTTTTCATTGGGACCATGCCAGAAACGCCAGGGGTTGTTTTAAAGGATGGATCCCCAGATCCGAGGCGCTGTCAAATCGAGGGATCGGCACCAGGAGAAAGCCTTCCATACAGCCAACACCGCATAGACAAACACCTGAGAGCCGATGATCATCCAAAAAATGGGGAAACAAAAAAAAACATCTTCGAAACAACCAAAAAAATGTGTGTTTTTGGCCTATATCTTCATGTATTCTTTTTTTTATATATATATATAATAGTACTTACATGCCAAATCTTTGGTAATTTCTATAGTACAATAATGTCTAAATAAAATAATCATTTAACCTTATGTTTATGATCTATAATAATACGGCCAGGCGCCGTGTGTTGCCTGGAAGGTTCAAATGGCGTTTCAACATGTTCGCTGCAACCCTTACGTTGCTCCGCGTCTGACTTCAGGTGGCTATGACTATGAAGATAAAATTGATTTTATTACCCCAATCAATCAACATAGTGTTGATAGGGGGTCGCGAATTTTGATCCCTTATGAAGATAAAGTTGATGTTATTACCCCAGTCAACATATTGTTGATAGGGGGTGGCGAATTTGATCCCTCATGAAGATAAAGTTGATATTAAACCCCAGCTAACATATTGTTCAGAGAGGGTGGCGAATTTTTGATCCCTCATGAAGATAAAGTTGATGCTATTACCCCAGTCAACATATTGTTCATAGGTGGTGGCGAAGTTTGATCCCTCATGAAGATAAAGTTGATGTTAGTGCCCCAGCTAACATATTGTTCAGAGAGGGTGGCAAATTTTGATCCCCCATCAAGATAAAGTTGATGTTATTACCCCAACCAACATATTGTTCAGAGGGGGCGGCAAATTTTAGTGTCATGATGATGATGATGATGATGATGATGATCATGACGATTGTGAGTGTGGAGCAACGTCCAGGTTGGGGCGAACATGTTTAAACATTATCCTTCAACATGCTCAAACGTCTGCGCAGGGTTGGTGTTTTGAGATTTCCCAGACGGCGAACCCTAAACCCTAAAACCCCAAACCCTAAAACCTCGGCTCTGAAAACTTTGAATCCTAAACTGGAAAACACTGCATATACGCAGTATTTTCATGTATTTTCTGCAATCTCTCCTATCATATATTCGACAGCACGACATTCTCAATGTGAATGTCTGGGCAACACACAGATAGATTAACATACGTACAACCAATATTTTTCCCACATTTTGCTACCCCAAACCTTGCTACATCCGGCACTAGATTCACTAGATCGCACAGGCAGCCGCCTAGTTGTGCTGATGAAGCCACACCGCAACAACACCCCAAGTGGTTTCATAGAAACACCAACCTGAACGCCAGATTAGACTGGAAATAAACATAAAATATCCATCAAATATCATCAAAAATCCCATCTATGGATATCTATGGAAAATCGGTCAACAAATAAAACAGATCATCAAAACACTGCATTCGGGTTGTGGGAAGCCTAAAATAGACGACTTCTGCAAGACATTGTTTCGAAGCTAACTTGAAAACTGTGCAAACAGACACGACTTTAGCAGGTGCCTGTATAATCATTGTAACATGTTGTACCCTCTGGTAATTTAACATAGCTATTGAAAATTGTGATTTATAGTAGATTTTCCCACTAAAAATGGTGATTTTCCATAGCTACGTTAAATTACCAGAGGGTAACACCACTTTTGACCATGTTTGATGCTTAAACAAACCTGCTTCCTTTGGACGGTCGTCAATCGCTGCCCCGTTTGGCCAGATAAAAACACCATAGCTTGAAACATCTTGAAACCAAACAAACAACTTCACCCAGCTTTACCAAGTTTCATACACTAATCAGTATCCCAGTATCCCCTATTAAACCACCATATTTTCAGGGGGCACTCCCCGCTGTTTGGCAGAAAACACTGTTCGCCAAGGAGCTATGAAAAGGCGCATCCACCACCTCAGGTAACAGGACCAGTCCCGGATTCCGAAATACGATGGGACTTTCTACTATAAGTTGTATGATGTTGTGTTATTTTACAATGTGATAAACCTAATTTCATAAACGATCCCCAAATCATGACCATTTTGATGTGTGGCAGTTTCATTCATCCCAAATGGTTTATGGTATTGAGTTTCCCACGTTCATTTGATCACGCTACTAAATACCATACTGTATAGTCTACCCTCTGGTAATTTAACAGATCGCTATTGAAAATGGCCCAGTCGAAATAGTGGATTTACCCATTGAAAATGGCGTTTTTCCATAGTTTTTTGTTAGTTTACCAAAGGGTAGTCCAACTTATTCATACCAAAGTTGGGAGTTTTTGCTCTGCCCAGTGGAGGATGAGCTTATTACATGCCATCCCTGAAAACTCATTTGGTTGGTGGTTGACCTACCCCTCTGAAAAATATGAGTTCGTCAGTTGGGATGATTATATTCCCAGTATATGGAAAGTCATAAAAATATATAAAAATCATGTTCCAAACCACCAATCAGTCATAGTTTGACTCTGAAAAACAACTCCTGGATCCATTGAATCATCTTCGCTGTGTCCCAGGCATTGTTTTGTGCATCCTAGGCATTGTAAGTGTGTTATAACCATGTTAGATCCCATATGATCAAAAACCTGACTTGCATATAGAATATTAATAATATCCCCAGTTATAAAGTTAATGGCCTATAAAGTTTATAAAGGCTATTATTAACACCCAGAACATTTATTACTATAACATATGGCTATTCCCCACACTTATGAACCACTGATCCAATGCATGTGATTCTGGGCTTCTCAAAGAAATTCGCCCAACAAAGAGGCTAATTTTTGGTGCGAATTTCAGGACCCTCATTTTTGGAGCTACTGTACAATATTTTTGGTCATATGACCATAGCTGTGTTCAAAATTCCTTTTGATCTCCTGAGCGAGAACTCAAAGCTTACGTAGGAGCTTACGTTCGCTTACGTTTTCCAAGGTTTTGCTTACGACACAACAACTTCAAAGAACTAGCTTACGCATCTCTTACGGCAAACTTTCCCGGCAAACCAAAGAGTGAAGTTTTAGTGAGAAACACATGCTGGGAAGATGCATTTTTTTAATTGCAGCGGGCAGGTGCGGCAGATGCGGCCGACGAAGCTGATCCAATTAAAAAAAAGATAAAACAGTACCACAGTGTGCCAGGGGTCACTGAAGGCAACCTTCGCTTACGACTCGCTTACGGATTGCTTACGCCGAATTACGCCGAGCTTACGGCAATTTCCGATCTCCGATTCGGATTCTGTGATTTTTTTGGTTTGATGTTCAAACAAGACCATGGAGAAAACAGCATTCGCTCTGGCCTGCTTTCCCTATATGCAATGGCATTAATAGCATAATTAATCATCGACATTCAATAGCATGCAATAGCATGCACCAAATGAAGCACACAACCTTGTTTGAGCCCCAGCTCTCATGGCCCGACTTGGACTTACGAACGGCTTACGGCAACATGTTTGTGACCAATGCTTACGTCAAACCTTTCGCACTGCTTACGAAACCCAAGGAAAGTCTTACGACTTGATGGAGTTTATGCAAGCCCAATACTAAACAAGTAAGGGG
>Ga0126342_10014525_pt1 | contig 13896 bp, 14 predicted proteins | sample Cyp1metagenome_FD_92528 | JGI IMG/M metagenome (GOLD analysis project Ga0126342, IMG submission 92528) | Coral microbial communities from Lord Howe Island, Old Settlement Bay, Australia - Cyphastrea 1 metagenome | ecosystem: Host-associated > Invertebrates > Cnidaria > Coral ...
AAGGCGGTAGTGATTGATACATCTTTATTGAGATCATCTTGTTAACCAACAAACTGTGTAGGAACCATTACCATTTGCAACTTTTTCATATTGTGTCAATCCAAATTCAAACATAAGGCGGTAATGATTGATACATCTTTATTCAGATCATCTTGTTAACCAACAAACTGTGTAGGAACCTTTTTAACATTTTGGAACCACTTGTAGTACTTGAGATCCCGGTTTGTCCAGCCCTATACCCCAAAAATCCAACGATTAGACCATATTTTTCCCTGCAAACATACATCAAAGTTGCCATAAATCAGGATATACCCGTCCAATGAGGGGCCCAATATCAAATGTTTGTTGTATAAACCTCTACACGGACTTGATGAATGATGGTTTCTCTGAAAACATGGTTGCCCCCATTCCATGGACTGGTTGATCATCATGGAACCCATTCACAGAATGCCAGGGGAGCATACCCATCATACCCATTTCCAACCCCAACTGGTTGGTGGTTGACGAACGCCCCTCTGAAAAATCATGGAGTTAAAGTCAGCTGGGATGATGACATTCCCATATATGTATATATTATATATATACAAATAAAAATTCCTGTTCCAAACCACCAACCAGCCAAATATGGGGGTCACCTGCCAACTCTTGGGAACTCCCGGAACTCTCCTGGGAGATGACGCCAAACTCGATCTTGCCCTCCAGGTAGGCCGGTCCTCTTTACGTCTCCGTGATGCCAAGAGGTGATTTTGATAAAATTTCATGGCGATTCTATGGCTAATGTATGGTGATTTTAATGGTTACTGTAATATATGGTGCTGTTACGGTGATGTTCTGGTGATTATACAGTTGTGGTGATTTAATTCAACCAACAACATACTGTTTAACCCTGGTGTTTTTAGCAATGGTTCTTGAAAATGATGATCAATGCTTTTGGCTGTAATTACCCTTCGGTAATCAAACATGGCTAGCTGGCAGCTGGGAAATCCCGTACACTGCAGGGTTCAATTCTATAGATGAGTGCCATGTTTGACTACCCCAGGGTATATATATATGAAATCACACAGTAATATCAAATCATATACAGACTCAACTATAATATGATATGACATGAACTGATATAATGTACTGTAAAAATCACATATTATGACGTATTTAGGAATGTACTATAGTATAATATGTACACGTATTTATGTGACTTTGTTCCAATGAACCCAGATATCACCACGATATTCATGTTTTTGTCGAGTCATCGACGTTCTTTAAACGCCGGCTGATTAAATGCCCATATATTGGAAGGTTTCCCAAATCTTGTTGGTTGAAGACCTAACTTTGCCGATTTGTTTATCAAGTTTGGGGCTTGGTAAGTTACATCCCCAATAAATTGGCCAGCATCGCCTTGATTTTGCTGCTTAAAACGTGTCAAAACATCGATGAAATCCCCGGGGTTCGGGCCTTGACAGTTGCCCTATGCATAAATCTAATGTACACATCAATGTCTACGGATATATCAATAACATTCAATAACCATATCCATAATAGATGTGTCAATAATAGATATTATATCAATAGCATTCAATAGCTCTCTAACCGTATATACATGTTAGCATTCCCTAGCCTTTCCCAGCTCCGACTACCGTCGGGCGTAGCTCCAAGTGTCCCACCAGCATTGGAATCACTGCGAAGGTCGCCCAGTGAAAGGTTCGATTCACCATGCTGTAGCCAGTGGTCAGCAGAACCTGGAGGTTTCCTAAAAACGAGGTACCCCCAAATCATCCATTTTAATGGGATTGTCCATTATAATTATAAACCCTCCATTTTGGGGTCCCCCCATTTTAGGACACCGCCGTGTATATATATATATAATGTCTAGCAACCCCCCAAGAAAAATGCCGAACATACGTTGAAAACCTGGAAAATAGGTGGGAAAATGTGGGAAACATCATCGAACTATCATCCTGGAAAAACATTTTTGAGAATCTTTTTCGGGTTGGTATGTACTATGCAGGTTCACAGATAGGTAGATAGGTGGGTAGGTGGGTAGATAATTAAGCTGGTAATGATGGGTAGATAGGTATATGACGGTATATATAGACATACAACTGATAGTTCACGTCTTTGGGCTTCTCAAATGTGACCATTCCAAGGGTTCGTTGCGACCAAAGCGACGAAAAAGGCACCTTGAATGCTCGAAATAGGAGTTGACCCGCAACTAAAAGGCCGCAATCCCACAAGTGGATGCAAGGAACGCTGTCGTCAACCCCTGCATTTGGGTTTGAATAACATTTATGAAAATCATCTAAATTTGAGGATTCACGATCATTTTCCCTATCACATTTTTAACATGGCCATAACTTCGGTGTATAGTTTCAGACAAACCCATGTGGTTGTCAAACAATGGACATTCCTGCAGATGTTTAATGATTTTTGAGCACTGAGTCTCATTGAACCAATCCATTCGGTTCACTCATCATCTGCGCCCCTAAGCTCTCACATAGAAACATACTTCTGAGGGGTATGACCTCTCGAAATCACTCATGTATATGATTTGAAAATAGCAGAGTCATGTCTGGAACAATGTTAAGTTAAGGCTTTGAAGTTGCTGATGCAAGGGGGGTTTCAAAACCTCTACCCCCCTCTATAATCCAAAGGCCAGCCCGGAGCTAACGTTTCGAAATTGTAACATGGATGTCGAAAAGCTTGAGGTCTTATCTTCTCATCTCCCTCCTGTCGTGAAAACGCCGCAATCCTGCGAAACATCCTTAAAAAGCTGCACCGTGAGGTCGTGAAAACGACGCTTTCGTGCGAGACTTCCCTCAAAAGTGAAAGTTGACGATGTGAAAGCGAAGCTTTGGTGCTAGACTTTCCTCAAAAAGTGAAAGTTGAAGATGTGAAAACGCCGCTTTCGTGCGAGACATCCCTCAAAAAGTGAAATTTGCCATTATCACAACGAAGGTTTAGGGGCACAAACGATAGCCTGTGCAACGCTTGGTTTGTGCGACTTGCGTGGCACTTTAAGCCCATCTGATCATCTTCGTCCTATTCAAAGACCATCTTTCGAGCAACTATAGCCCCAAGAGCGGTTTAGGGGCACAGACGATGAGGGAACCATCCATTCAACCACTCCGTTAACTCAAATCTTTTCCCTTCAACCACAGTTATGGCCATTTACCAGTTATAACTGGTTATTTCTATGGGATTATACATTCTATCAATGGGTTTTGTTAGTACTTATAACTGATAAATGGCCATAACTGCAATCCAATGATTCCAATGAAGCCCCATTTCGCATAGATCTCCCATCTCTCCATCGATCCAACCCATCCCAAGCCAGATCCGAAACTGACGTCCCCACGGCGACGACTCGCCCAGGGACGCTTTTGTACATGGTCCGTAGCAATTCCTGGAAGGCTCCGTTAAACTTGGACCATTCAGCCGCTCCACCTGGCATGCCCCGGGGGTCTCATGGAGTCCCCAGAGATGTTTTTCTGGAACGGTTCTACAATGTTATTTTCATTGTAGAATTATCATTTACTGAGTTACTGGTTGGTGGTTTCAACCCCTCTGAAAAATATGAATCAGTTGGGATTACTTTTCCCAATATATGGAAAAATAAAAACTGTTCCAAACCACCAACCAGTTTAACTATATAGATATATCAGAATAATTCATGGGAGATCCCAATAAATCCAGTTGATAGACTGGTTATGTAGGTAAAAATTACCTATCTAGCGGGCCCCTTCTTGCATGGTTTCGCTTCCACCCACAGGCTGGTGATCCATGAAGAACATTAGTGAACAAGATGATGAATATGATTCAATGATAGTGGATGGAATGTGCCATCCTATTTTCAGACAAACCGGCATGTAGATCATTGTCATAGGGCTACCACTATCACATTCCTACGATTCAATAGCCCCAATAAGGGACATGACTGTTGGCCAATGGACATGATCCTCGATTCCTGGCGATGGTTACCATGGCATGGGATACCACATCCCCTCTGGATGATTACAGAGCCACACTTCTTTGTGCATGTTTATGCCGATCTTTAAGGTGTTAAACAAGCAATGATCTTCGTTGCTCAAACAGCTTTCTCTGCGTTCCTTCTGCAAGGATCACCTTTGAAGCCTTTCTTGGGGGGGTCAATTTCAAGACCAATCTGACGACCAAGTCATGTCATATCAGCTCTTCACGTCCCCGTGGACCCCACCTGATCTGGCCTTAAATCATTGTCATTTCTGGAATGAACCCGTTTGAGAAATGGTTTCAACATGTTTCAACTATTATAGAGGTTTCCTAAAATGGTGGTACCTCCAAATCATCGAAGTCAACATTTTGGTATTGAACCCCATGGTTTTGATATGGGGATCTCCCCCATTTTAAGCAACCCCGATCCATGGTGAGGTTGGCCAAACGGGGCCTTCGAAGAAGGCAATTGACTCCGCATTTTCGCGCACGCGAATGAGTTTGTAGCCTCAAAAGTGAAGCACTGCAGATCCCGGGGTCAAAAGTGGGGCCCTTGCCGAAGAGTTTCTTCTGCTGATATTTCCCGTAAAGGTTTAGGGCCCCCTCAACAAAAATGCGTTGAACTGAAGAACCAAGACCTCGCTTACTGCATGGTTTTATTTAGTTGGACCTGATCCAAAAACGCTGAAAACCCTATGGAAAGGGAGGAACACCCGGCACCTGATGTTTAGTGACGTAGATCTGCTCATTCTGCGCTTTCATGTTGCTGTTGCTGAACAGTGTACCAATGGACAAACACACACACAATTCAACATGGATTTGCAGCGTCCAAAAGGAGGATTGATCACGTTTAGCACTTCAAGTATCCATTTCGGGGCGTATATTTTAAGGGGCAACATTGAAGAGCCTCAAATTGGTCTTGCTTGCAACCGGGAACGCAGAAATTTTGCAAGGTTATCTTCCAAAGCTCTGTTTTTCCTGACATTTCAAGGTGTAGCCTATGAAAACGCTGTCGTCCACAAAAAATCAATCCATCCTCTTCGGAATGTCCAAAATCAGAGACTATTTCTGTTTCCCCAACAAACAACAGCCAATTTGTCATGTCTGGAATCAACTTTCTTACCATAAAAACTAGAAGGTGTCCTGCAGCTTTTCCCTGAAACCAAGCCTGGTGCCCATTTGCCAAACTGCACCCAGGCACGTAAATCGGCTTCATGTTGCACACTCTTCATCTGGTAGAAGCCCAGCCAGGTCCCGAAACCACCTGAAGCGTGCGGTGCCCATCTGAGGAAATGACGGATTTCCGGCTTGCCATGTTACCAGATGGTAAGCTGGACCGATATCATTTTTACCTCTGCAAAATATTCACTTAATTTCAAATATTATACCAGAATGAAACATGTTCGTTTGTGATGGTTCATGTCTAGTGAGAAAGGTCGAACTCCCCGGAAGAGTATGCTGTTGACCTGAGAAGGATTTTTTCTTTGGATAACGTAGCGATGGAAAATCATTTTTTAGTAAAATATCATACATCATCCATAAATGTGCAGTTTTCATCCATTTTCCATAGCCATGTTAGACAACCAGAGGGTAAGTTCACTGGAAGGTTGAACTCATATGGTAACAACACGGTTTAAAGAAAAAACACAGTCCACATGAAAGACAACCTTGAGAACATGCACTAGTCAATACCACCATGGCAGTTCTGTACCCATACAACCACTATTTTGTTATCCGACCTATGCATGATATGGGTCAAAGGCCTTCAACATGGGCTCCATTGATTCTTGTTTGACAAGAAACGTGCTGCCAGAAGGGTCCCACTTACCTCAAAGCTTCAATGGATGGACTGGAACACCCTTAATTCTAGACACTTGCAGTAGATAACATGTTGCATTGCCTGTTGTGCCATTGAAATTATCAGATTCTCATCAAAGTTCTGATAATGTCGTGGCAAACATAGTTAGTCTGTGATAGTCTGTGTGTGCGAGCTGCAGTGAACATGCAGGTACCTCGATTACCAAAACAAGAAGATGCTCATGAGTCTTAGCCTAAGCCCATCTTAGAAAGGTTTCAAGATGTCCTAAAAGAAAGTCTTGCAATCATAATATACAATAATTACTCTAAAAAATCAGAAACCTTTCATCCACGTGGCACGTGCGGCAGCAAACCAAGCTGCGGAATGTGATGGACTCATTGCCAGAGCGGCGAACGAGACCACAGGCTGCAGTTTTTAAACCACAAATATATGAATCCAGGAAACATTACCTAGGGTAGGCTAACATAGTGTAGAAAAGCCATGGTTTCCCCAGGAAAATCGTCTACACATGGTTGATTTTCCACATCTATGTTGGTTTACTCTATGGTAAGTGTTGTGTACCACTGCTTGGGAAAAAATGACTAATGCCCCCATGAGTCGGAGAATTGGTTCATGTCATCATTCTGATAAATTACCATAATTCACTAACCTGAAACAAGGCTCCTTCTTGGGATAGTTATCCCAATTCTAAGCAAACATCATTCCAGGGGAGTCGCAGGGTTTTGTCATTCTAATTGATCCAAATAATACCCATTAAATCCCTATTGTATGTATGTATGTCTGTCTGTATGTATGTATGTCTGTCTGTATGTATGTATGTCTGTCTGTATGTATGTCTGTATGTATGTATGTCTGTCTGTATGTATGTCTGTATGTCTGTCTGTCTGTCTGTATGTATGTATGTCTGTACGTATGTATGTCTGTCTGTATGTATGTATGTCTGTATGTATGTCTGTCTGTATGTATGTATGTCTGTATGTATGTATGTCTGTATGTATGTATGTATGTCTGTCTGTATGTATGTATGTATGTATCTATGTAGCTATGTAGCTATGTATCTATCTATCTATCTATCTATCTATCTATATATATTATACATGTTTGTTGGTTGAATCATCGTTTTTGATTGTTAAATCCAGATTACCCTCTGGTAAACTAACACAGGTAGGGACAACCACATTTTTGATAGGTAAATCAACTATAAATTAAATGGCAATTTTCAATAGCTATATTCAATTACCAGAGGGTAGAAAAAAACATTATTTCCCATTATATTCCCATTATATTCCCATCATAATCTCTGCAAAAAAAAACATTTGAATCCCAATAAATCCTATTATTGCTGGATATCCCACCAAAATCGCCGTTTTATCCCCAATATATTCCCATATCTTCCACTAAATCCCATTATTCCCATAGGATTCTTGGGCATCCTCCCACTTTGTTTTGTTTTTTTCGGCCAAGGCACCGCATAAATCATCCCGCCCAGACACGCCCTGGGCGAGATGGCATAGAGCACTGGCGCAAAGGTCGCAATACTTAGACACGTCCTGAGGCGAAACATGGGGATATAACCCCCCAAAAAAATAAGATGTAACCACCAAACATGGGGAGTCAGATTGGATTTATGAGAGGTTTAACATGTACATTATATGATATATATATATATATATTATGATGATGATATATAAATATATGTATTGGTTATAACTACAGCGAGGATACACCGATGTATCTACAGTTGAAAAGGGTTACGGTTATACACTGATACACAAATTTACAAGTCATTTTTGCTGTACACTAGATCATGGTTGGCTAAATCATCTTTGCTGTACTCTACCCATTGAAAATCTGGAATTCTAGTAGTTGCTAAGTTTGATAACCAAGGTTTTCTTAAGCCAGGCTTAAAAACACAATTTCCCTGTGGTTGCCACAATTGTAAAATCCTGTGCACTACATCTCAAGTTCACAACAAACTTCGTTTGACATATCTATAGATGACCAGAAGATATTCCCACTGAACCGGTCCCAAGCGGATTGAGGTAACAGTCCCCAAAATATGGTTGGAAAGTGACACATATACCCTCTGGTAATAAAACGCGGCTAAAAAATCCCCCAAATCGATTCGGAGGTTTCGTTCGCAAAATCATCAAACTCAATGGCGATGTTCAATTGCCACATTTGATCTCCGGAGGGTAGATTCGAAACACTGAATCATTGAAAATCGTCCTTGTAACAATGTAAATCAATGTAACATGTAATCCGCTAAACTGCTGGCAGATTCCCATATCATCCCATCCAACGTTGGATCCGTCATGGAATAGATATACGACAGATTTCCCAATCTATCCCACTAACCGAAGTGATCATTACCCAGGCTCTAATCATCAGCAGATATGGTTCTTGACTTCAGAGATCGTCTTACTAGTAACTCTCCAAGTAGCATAAAAATTGTGTGTCTTAGTACTTTTCCCTGTTTTGGGGTATTTGGAGGGTTCTAGGTACCAAGTAATGGTAGCTTGACATCCCATACAAAACAACCGACTTTGAGTCATCACCAAACTGGCACTTTGCCACTGGGCCACCATCACATCCTTACCATGTTTGATCGCTTTTTTGCCTGTTCCCAAAGTCAGAAATCATGTACCCTATCTTTGGACAAACAACAACAGTGCAAAATGTAGGTATCTGAGTTCTCGTACTTCAGAGGCCCCACCTTGTAGTATTTTTTTTACCAGATCTACTACCATGTCATCTATAAACATCAATAGAGCATCATCTTGGGGGTTGCATCACCGAATTTACCGAGTGGAAAATCACCACACCCCAACAAAATATCCCCATCATGGTTGGTAAATGTTCCGTGTTTTTACGTTGGTGAACAAACACTTGAATCATATCATTGACTTTGAAGGCTGGTAAGAACTGACTATCCAATATCTGGGTCAATTTATAGTCCAATAAATAGATAAGTTTGTTGCCTATATAATCCCTACTTCATGGCTGCTGAATTAATCATGTCAAATCCCAATGTTTGCTGGTTAGGTCTTCAAGCACCGACCCATCTGGACTTATGGACCAGGTCGCAAAAAATGGACCCAGACCCTAAAATTGCGTGTTTAACTGCCACCAATTCCGATCTTTCTAAAGTTTCCTTGATGAACTCCCACTTCCACTAAATCAGTTCAATCCCCTCAGTTTTCTTCGTTAAATCCCCAATTTCATGAGCGCCTTCAATCTGCGAAACCCGCGAAATCCCCAGTTGGTCCACTCGGTCCAAATTTCCACAGCCCATCGTCGGCCTCACCAAGTCCTGCGCAAAGGACACTGAGGCACTCACGCAGCTCGACACGTCCTGACCTGAACCAAATGTGGAATGGGAGAGGGGGATAGACGGGGATAGAGACATCATCCCGGAGATAGATGGACATTTAAAAAACACAACTAAAATATTAAAATGGGAATATCTTTTGATTTTCCCATATTCTATCTACTTCAGATGATTATACTCCATGTATGTAATATATATATATATATATATATATTATACATATATTGATTAGTTAAATCATGGTTAAAGGCTATAATACCAACCAAAAAAGGGTTCGACTTTCAAATAGGGATCGAACTATATAGAACAGTGAATATTATAGTGTTGCTGACAATTCGGGTGTATGAAAATTGGGTATACACATATACTTGTGACTTAACAAGTAGGGGTGGTTGGGAGTCAGCAAATAAAATTTGGGCCTTCAACTAACAAACATGGGGTTTTAATTAACGAATCTAACCGCACAAAAGGGGACATCAACCAAGAAAACTCAATGTGAACTTGACAACCCAATGATATTACCAATAAGATCCAATAAGGGGATCTGATCAAGATCAGGCAGTTCCAAGCCCAAAAAACTCTTGCATGGTTGGAATATGTTGGAATGCAGATGGGTTAGCCCCACAAATTGAGGACAGGACTACTATCAACAGGTCGGACGCACGGCATGTTTGAGACCCAGATTGGTTCTGTTTAGCCAGGAGATCAGCACCCAATGCCCCAATCACCTGCGGGGGAAACCGGAAACGCCGGAAAGCCCTCAGGCTCCGGACAAATACGTTGATCTGGATTGTCAATCTGGCCTCGCGATGAACATTTTGCTGAGCAAACCACCCAAGCAAAACAGATGTGATTTTCTTCCAATTGTTGATAGGTGTTCTCATCGATACACCCATTATTTCCGAGAAAAAGCAGGAGGAACCTGTGGCCAGTTATGGAGATCTATGTTTACAAGTTGGTTTACAAACCCACCAAGCTACAGTTATAGCATGTGTAGCTATAGTTATGATCGACATAAATCCCACTAAACCTAGCCACACATGTTCATATACAGTACCAACTCAGCAGATTCTGGTATATCCGCTTTGTGTATATCTGTGATTGTCAAAAACACGATGTATCGCTTCAGACCACAATCAACCTGGTGGTCTGCAAAAGGTGATACCTTCCAGGCTTATCCCTTCACCCAAGTCATCACCAGGATAAGATACGTGATTATTTCTGATATTGACCCCTCTTAACCTTAAGGTACCAACCATTATGACAATTTGTGGGGGAATGACCCAAGGAAGCTCAAGGCATATCTGCCCTGAAAAAAAAGGTAAGATAACTGAAGGCTCGAAGCATCGTCAAACAACCGGAATTTGTCATGCCAAATAGCCATGACGTGGGAAACATCTTACCACCCAGCGGAGTCCCCAGCAGGCTCCAAAGAGGCCGCCTGTCAAAGTCAGCGTGTAGTATGGACACGATTGGCTCACCTGAGCACATGCAAAACACCTCCTGGTCCAGCTTGGCATGCTGCTAACATGCTTGGCATATTCCATTCCTCCACATATGGAACATCGCTCTAAGAGCATTGGATACACTATATACTATATGTATACACGTATGATTTTTTTGTTATATTATATATATTAGATATATTTGGATATAGATATAGTCAAGTATACGGGTCCCTCAGGTACAAAGGGAGATGGATATACTTCATCAGTGCTGACTCAGTGCTGACCAGTTTGATGGAGACCAGTCGACCTCTGATCCTTCCTCGTCACTGCCAGAAGTGAAAACATTGTCTCAGAAGTACATCATCATCTTCATCTGTTTGTACCTGTAGTAATATACTGTATAATGCAAGGGGTGCACGAGTTCCCGCACCAGTTGGTAGAGGTTTTTACTCCATTATAATCTCACTATTTACATCTAATTATATATTTACAATGTTTCGTAGGTACCAATAGTCACCCACTGCTGGAGGATTTCTCCGATCCCCGGTCCCCGGTCGGACCCCCACCTTGCCACTCGAAACGCACGAAGCCCTTGGCGGAGCGGAAAGGACGGTGTCCGTGCGAACGTTGGTTGGGTTGGATGGGTGTGACGGGCACCAAACAATGGGAATCACATGGGGAAATTATGGGATAACTATGGCTGGTTGGTGGTTGACCTACCCCTCTGAAAAATCATGGAGTTCGTCACTCGGGATGATGATTCCCAACTGAATGGAAAAATGAAAAATGTTCCAAACCAGGAATGCCTATCGTCTGATGCTGGAAGAGCTTGGCTTTAGATTCCAACGAAGGAGATTTGATGGAACATGTTGCTTCAATTCCGGAATACATATGGGTGGACAAATGGGAAATGATGGGATATAGAAAAACCGTTTAACCATTGCCAATTGGGGTCTATGAAATTGAGTGTCCATTGGGAAGTCGCATGGATATCAACCCTAGTAATAGGGCGGTATCGACATGTATCGACCATATATTGTATATGTTGTGATTGTTGTTACCATGATTGATCCCCTGCTCATGGTTGAACTTCATCCACTCCCAAAGAGTGAACAAACTACTTGCGTATGGCTACAATCCATCAAAGTAGCTGTACTTCCCAAATCAAGGCTTTAGCCAGGAATGCGAACGTAAGCAACAAGATCTGGATTTATTAGACCTAAATGATGCGAAATGATGCCATACTAAATCATGCTTGTGCCTAATCTCGGATGTCCTGAAAACAACACCAGAATTTTCACCTGGGTAGAGTATATCCCCATCCAAATAGCCAAAATAAACCAAACTCTATCCTGTCAGGTTCAACCAATCCCAAACAAGAAACATGTGACACCGCACAGCGATGATAAAAAGTGTTCTACCCGGATTCTCCCCGCATTCCTTCTGATCAAATTCGTAGTAATTACACTTCCCATTTTGGAGATACTTCCGATAACACAGATGATACCTGGACCATCCTGGAAGTCATGTTCAGCAGTTGGTCGCGCTAGTGCGTGCGTTTTTTACCCGTTGAATGCCAGTTGCAATATATTGCACCTCAATGGTACTAAGTATGTAGACCATATACCCCCTGGTAATTTAACGTAGCTATTGAACATTGCCATTTATAGTTGATTTACCTGTAAAAAAAGGACTTTCCATAGCTATGTTAGCTTACCAGAGGGTAATTGGCTATATCTGAGCCTGAGCTATGCCAAAACTTGAAGTTGACATGGTGGAGTCTCATTGCATAGACAAATTTCCTGAGATATTTTGGTTTGTCTGCAAATGGGATATCCCCAAATTTGATCAAATTTGATGGTCAATCATAATTTTTGTTGTTTAAATTGCCAACAAAATTTGACGCCACACCCAAGGATCATTGTATTGTCAGCCATATACAAGTATATACAGTATAGTATCCCATGGTATTCTATATATAATATCCATTAATATCCCATGGTATCCCATGAATTCTACTGATCTCTCATATTCTGGTTGCCAAACACATCATAATCCAAGGTGCGACATGGGCATCAAGTAGCCAAGTGCCAAGCGAGAGGTGAGACTCGTGCGACACATCATGCTCAGCATGCCCGCGGCATATTCCTACAATGTGGGGCCCCCAAGATAGCTAAATTCCCCTATAACTCCAATAACTATGGTTTATGATACTTATAACTATAGTTAATGGGGCTTACAAACCAAGTTATAACTGGGGGGGCCACATTGTACAAGAACAAGGGATTCCCCGTTCCCTGAAAAGTTTCGTTTTCGGGCACAGACATGGTGATTTTCAAGGGTGGCAGATTGTAAAATGATATTTGTTCTATCCTATTTGATTGAAGGAGTTTTGAGGAAGAACTGTTCCCAATTCAATCGAGACAGCGAATAGCAGCGGTTCATTGGGGGTAAGAAAAATGTATAACATTAATATACGTATAATCAAATCCGAAATCACGTTCGGAAAGACAGCCCATTGGCCCGTTGCCAGAGTCTTGAGCGAATTAGCTCAACCATGCTTAACCAGTGATAAACCCAGGGATCCAGGGGTGATTCAAAACCAAGCTTGGGATCCTAAGCAGTGTCCCACAAGGGTCATAGACGGTCACATGGATGCTGTTTAGCATTGGAGCCCATGTGAATCAGACGAAGAGTTCTATTGGGATTGCTACTCCCAGGAGCATCACAAGCTAAGCGCAGCAACATGATTCACGCGGATCACGCGGCAATATTCTACCTGAAATTGCAATGTTACATCAACAAAAAGTCGACCCCGCACAAGAAGATAAAACTGATATACCCTTCGATGTTCAAACCTGGGAAATCCCCCGCTGGAGGTTTCAACGGGAAAATCATCGACAAATATACAAATGGGGGATTTGCATGGATTTCCCATGTTGACATGTTTGATGACTAGAGGATATCTAGGCAAATCTTTGACATTCAGCCACAAAGTAGAGCCGCAGTCCAGTGCCATCATGGGAATGATCCACCGAGATTCTCTGAGAGCAATGATTGGGCTGATGCAAAGAATGATTCGTCCCACATGCCAAAGTCCGCGATGGAAGACTTTGGCATTTTTGGCCTGGGAAGCGGGAGGGGTGAACAACCACTCTGACCACACACACACCTGGCCTCCAACATCCCACATCCCAAATGCTCCATGTATAGGATTTAGCGCACTCACCTTTTTTGTGCTAAGCAGGGTTAGTTGGTAGAAAAGTTGGCTAGACCACCCAACTTACCCTCGGCCCTTGCTCTCCGGAATGGAGACATATACCACTCCGTAG
>Ga0126342_10014526_pt1 | contig 13896 bp, 13 predicted proteins | sample Cyp1metagenome_FD_92528 | JGI IMG/M metagenome (GOLD analysis project Ga0126342, IMG submission 92528) | Coral microbial communities from Lord Howe Island, Old Settlement Bay, Australia - Cyphastrea 1 metagenome | ecosystem: Host-associated > Invertebrates > Cnidaria > Coral ...
GGGAGCAGTAATGCAGAAAATGGAGAAAGTTAAGGGAGCAGTAATGCAAAAAATGGAGAAAATTAAGGGAGCAGTAATGCAGAAAATGGAGAAAGTTAAGGGAGCAGTAATGCAGAAAATGGAAAAAGTTAAGGGAGCAGTAATGCAGAAAATGGAGAAAGTTAAGGGAGCAGTAATGCAGAAAATGGAGGCAAACATAGGCTCTAAAGAGACCCCTCAAAAACGTGGTAGAGCGACACCCTAAGGTATAAATGTATGGGCCATGGGCTTATCATTCTGGGATTACTTGTACTACTAATACTTTAGGCTATTTTGTCTCATGATGGAATGATGGGATTGTGGTGTCTTATGAATTTGCAGACTTCTCGTGGACTTCTTGTGCACCAACACATCACTCCCTCCCTTGTCTATAAGCACCCCGCGGGAAGCCCTGGCTCGAGTGTTGATCCGTAGGCATCATCTCCATTTGAGTTTAATCCTCCATTTATTTTCTACGGGCCCATTCAATAGCCATAAAACCTGATGAAGAATCCTAAATTCCTGACAAAATCCCCAAGTTTGCTGCGTTCAACCAACATCCCAAGAAAAACATGTTGATGATTGAATCGACTAAATCCCCATGTTGGATGATTGAATGATTTTGAATCCCCAATGCTTAAATCAAACAACAAATCTTGATGAATCTCCGAATGTTCTGGCGGAATCCCCCAATATTTGGCAACTAAAATCCCCACATTTGATGCCTAAATCGTCATACGTTCTGGTTGAATCCCGATATTTGGTGGTTAGATGGGCAGGTCTTGTCAAAAATCTTCAAATGTCCCAAGCAAACCGCCCTGCCAAGGCACTGAATGACTGAAAGAGTCACGCAGGCGCCGCATGTGAACACCTAAGTCGAATCCAAAATCGTAACAGAGATCCGAACTGGGTAGGTTTGTGCCTGCAAAAATGGTTCTTGGCATCTTCAATGGTTCTTGGTTCCTCGCCCAACTTAAGCCCCAAGAATGATGTCGTGCTTTTTCTGGCTCCTCCTCCCAGATCTCCCAGTAAAATATGGATTGAGAAACGTTAAGAAAATCCCGTATATATCCTGGTTGGTGGCATACCTACCCCTCTGAAAAATATGAGTTCGTCAGTCGGGATGATGATTCCCAATATATGGAAAGTCATAAAAAAATGTTCCAAACCACCAGGTCCCAGTTCGGAAATGCCGCACAACTCGCGAAGAACTGGGCATCCAGACCAGTACGCTAAAGCTCATACCCTGTGATTTCACAGCAAAAGTGGTCCCCTGCGAGCGATGGTTGATGATGGTTGATGTCGTGCGCAGCCCAAGTCCTTTACATCGGTCGTATTGAGAAGAACATCATGGGGAGACAACTGGCGCAAAGTGATCAGAATGGATATCGCAAAGTGATAGCGATAGTTGGCGGTGAAACATCTACTAAAATTTGTCTTTCTTGTTCGCAGGATCAAGCAGGCAGGATTTCCCGGATCAAGCAAATCGTTTTACCTGTAAACTGTGGCAACTGCAACTTGCACTGCAAATCTCAACCCAACCAACAATAATTGACACTTGGTGGTGTGCATCCTAATTGGTAAATGATCAGTAACCCGTAGCTGGGGTATATCACCAACGCAAAGGACGTACCGTGAAGGGCCTGCAAATACCAGTAGAAGGAGGCGAAGAGCCATGGCATTCCAATGCCAAGGAAGACGTTCACGGAATTACTGCCGGTAACCTGCATCAAACAGCGATAAAGCAATTGGGAAGCCACTGGAACCTGGGTGAATAAGAACAAAGGGGCAGTTAACCTCATCCCCGGATCATGAAATAGCACCAAAGTAAAAGGGCCCCGAGTCATGAATAGATCCAACACGAAAAACCAAGGTTTCGACTGCGGGGTATTTAATCTCAAAGTGGGATTTTCCATAGATCTTCATCCTTCAAAAATCATTTAGGAAAGTCATGATCCATCCCCATTTCAGAAATCCCACATCCGAACCCCCAGCCCATGGGGTATTCACCCAGCAACTACCCTCTGGTAAACTAACACAACCTAACATAACTATGGAAAATTACCTTTTTTTCATGGGAAAATCTACTATTTCTATGGCCATGTTCAATAGCAAACTGTTCGTTTACCAGGCCGGGTAATCTCAACGAAAATTGTTTTTAGATCCACGGCAACTACTGGTACTTTTTTGTGGGAGGGTGCCGTTCATGGAATGATCCCCATTCACAGCCGATCAACGATGTGTTCACCATGATTATCCAACACTGGGAGATGCTCAAAATTGCTGACCTCCCAAAACTGACTGGGAACAGTCCCATAATTGATATACCATTTCTGAGCCAATGGCCAGTGATCTATCATGATCTATCAAACAATTTGGGATCTTCCCTATTTGAAAGTGCAGTTTCAGTTGACATCAGTTAACTAAGTGGATATATTTCACTATAGTTACTAAATATTTCACTATAGTTACTATAGTTCCAAAAGCACCATATCCCAACAAACATGTGGCTTTGGAAAACCAGGCAACCAGAGCCATTTTGTTCACCCCTGGCCTGTCCAAGTAGGTGATATTCCATTGTATTTCCATAACATCCCATTGAATCAGCATTAATTCACCTTGAAAATGTAAATAACATTCCCATTGTGATTTCCATTGAATCAGCATTAATTCCCATTGAATCACCACTAAATGCCTTTAATTCAATCAGCATTAATTCACCATGAAATCACCCTGAAATCACAATGAAATCCCCGCGTGAAAACCAAAACCGAATTCCAGAGCTCAGCAGCGTTCACGATGGACGCATCTGCTGTTGGATCTTGCCGTGCTGCCGTCATCGAGGCAAAGAGGTCCTACAAACGATCGACCGCCGTTGAAATCAGAAGTCCAGTGGCCTTGTTTTTCCAAAAGTCGGAATTTTTGACCGACAAAAATTGGGGGAACAATTGGGGAGATCAGACAGGCTGGTTTATTTTTGTCTGGGATGTATGTGGATCCCAAGTCAGTGTTTACTCATGTCAACTCAACAAAAATATGTTTGGAAACTCGGTAAGAAACCATGGGGATTTTCTGGGTTTTTTTGTCCATGGAAATATGATGGATCTAAGCTCTGGTAAACTAACAGCTTGCAGGCTGCCACTCAAGGAATATGCGGCACATGCGTTCATCTGAAAATGGTATATACCTTATATACCCCAAAATGGTAACTTTAGTAGGGTTGATGATGATAAAGAATTGGATTTGGGGGGTCATCAATATCCCGAACTCATAGACTTATGATCATGGAGTAGCATAGAACTTATATATGATAAAGTTTATGATGATCCAATCTACAACTTGTGTCACTTCCTATTCTTTGTGGAATAGAAACTCTTACAGAACCCAAATGATACAGAGTATCTCCAGTCAGATCCCTGGAAAGTCGCTATCCAGTCATGGGAACCAATGGAAACACAAAAATCGCTTTGAACAAAAAACTATTCATTTTCGGGGTCCAATAGTTTTGACACCATCCCATTGGGTGACATCTCCAAAAAAGATCACCGATCGTTTGTGATGTTCGGTCCGGAACAGAAGTCCCCAAGGCTACAAAGGAGATGGCGGTGATGTTGTCGTCCACGTTGGCAACCTGGGCGGCCATTGACTTGGACGATGCGTGATACAGAGGATATAACTATACATAACTTTCATGGGCTTAATAACCCAACTAATGTGGGAAAAACAATGCCATTAACATCCATTAACCCCATGACCGGGAATGGTTTATAGCACCTATAAAAATGGTGATGACTGGGGGATGGTTTATTATTGTTTTACCAACATTATAGCTAGTGGAGTTATAGACTAACATAGATATAATGGGTATATGATGGAGATATAGTGGCAAGATCAGCAGCGTGTGCTTTTTGCGATACCAAACGCTGTGGAAATCCTAGAAAATGATCTACGTTAGTCTGGTGGGTCTTCTATGTTGCTTTACTGGGGAATATAGTCAGGATGTAATGAAGATGTGATGGGGAATATAACCTGCAATATATGGGGATGCAATAGGATCTTCATGGGTCTACTAAACCTGTCATTCCAAAAAAACTATACTGGTTGGTTTAGGTTTAGGTACGGGATTCCCAATTCATGGATGATGATAATCCCCAATTCTTGTGGACAGATTTGGATAGTACAAATCTAATCCCCAAAAGATAGAAAACTGGGTTTCCCTGGAGATATTTTATGATATCTAAACAGTGACTAGAATCTAGTCAAAACCTAGATATATATTTTCAGTGACTAGAATCTAGAAAATCCTGGAAGCTAGTTATTTCATCTCGTGGTTCATGATGATTCATGATGTTTTTCTTGTGGGATTCAGTGCCATAAATATCATAAATCATCCCCCCGAGTCATCCCGTGACGTTGGACTTCAACCGGGCCAGCAGTCCCTGCAGTCCAGGGACGCACCCGAAGAGCTCGGCCAAATCGCCGATGATGATCTGTCGCCATGCACGGCATGGAATTCATAGCAGGCCAGGAAGAACTTTAAGGATCTTTTTGTTGGCTCTTTAAGGCTGTCAATAGTCAGTTGACATCAGTTGACTTTGAAGCACGGCTGTTTTTTGCCTGAAAATAAATGGGGAATCCCTCGAGAAATTCCACTCCAGACCCTAAAAATACCTGATGTGTTCCGCCAATGAAAACGTATGTTGTCAACCCTGGATGAATAAACCATGGTCTATCAATATGTTAAACTAGGGGGAGTACCCTGAAATAGTGATAATACATGATAGTACTATATCTTATACACATATGATATCATATTCAACTAATTGAAGTTGTCACCATTATATAATATATATATAGTATTCTATATATATATATGTGTGTAGCATTATATACACACACACGTATATAAATAGTGTACATATATATATAACTATATATATATGTATGTGTGTGATCTATATGTTATTCAAAGGTTGACATCACCACATCCACCCCTCCGCGTGCCGTGAGCCAGGCGATGTGCATCAAGGAGATGAAGAAACAGATCCAACCACCCAGATAGGCAGGTGGTGGTGTCAGCAGTGCAAAGGTGAAGGTCCAGGGTAGCCAGATCAAGTGGTTCAGCCTGGGCCGCTAAGATGCGTAAACGAACATAACTATGGAATCCATCATTAGTTGAAAAAGTCGGTAAATATAAAGTATCATAAAGTATCATAAAGTATCATAAAGTATCATAAAGTATCATAAAGTATCATAAAGTATCATAAAGTATCAATGGTCCAAAATCATCCAAAATCATCCAAAATCCATGTTCTATCGCTACCTTTACATCGGGTCCCAATCATTCTTTCGTCATGTGGCGGGTAGTCATGGCGAAATGTTCATCACCCATAGTGCGGTGTTGATCACATCCCATGTTGTTTCGGGATGGGGGTAAAGTGATGTCGAAAAAATTATGCAAACATATGGTAAATCAATGGTGAATAACATGATGTATATATATATATATATATAATATATATATATAATATATATATATATGGGGTAAATGTTATCTGAGTTCTGCGGCCCAACAAGCTACGTTTTTCGGTCAATTTCCAACAAACATCGCAGCAAAAGCATCATGAACCATCTGCATCTTTCCTTACTGTAAATGACCGAGAAAAACCAAGCTGCCAAGCCTGTTTTAACCGGCTCTTTTCACCTGTTCCGAACTGTTCCCTTTTCACATATTTTTCACCATCAAACCAGGCACCCTTTGGTCACTGGGCTCACTGGGCTCCCGGACCAATCCAGTGCACCTGCCTGATCCTGTTCTTCCTTGCTGCCTCCGACATAGACATTCTCCAGCACCTGGTCCTTCCATAGTGAGGTGCCCTGGCAGAGGAGGGACGAGCCGCAAAAGGACCGGACAACTTGGGTAAGTGTTTAGCGATGGAGTCAGAATGTGAGCCGGGCTCGCCCTTTTTTTAAAATCCCAAAAAGATATAGGGATTGTTAAATTAGTGATCCATAATAATAAGTTAATCCACCCAAAATTAGTGAAAAAATGGTTGTTGAATCCGAATCTGAGGTGGGTCACTTCATCACGATTTGAGTGACCATCTTGGTTGGGATTGCTCTATTCATAAATTATATACAGTACCCATAGGATCCATGTATGGTATATATATATATACTAACATTGGGGGTATATTGATAGTAAATGTTACAGTACCATATATAGCATACATGGATCCTATGGGGTAGGTGATTCTGAGGTGATCCATCTATAATTTCTGATTGCTTAATAGAAAGACTCCTGGAATCACCCAAATGCCCTATGTCATTCACGCTTGGACGGATGGAGACAGTAAGTCCCAATTCTTTGCTAAGTCTGTCTTTGGCATGTTTCGTTGTCAAAAACCACCGTTTTCCCCATGTGTGGTTGCTTGACACCCATTTGTTTGGATATGTGCCAAGGCAACTGTTGCTCCATATCTTTGGTAGCTTTAACGCCCATTTCTTTGGATATGTTTGGTTGTGTAAGCCCATGTTAATCCATTCTTATAGGTTGGTCAATAGCTTGGTGCCTGCCGTAGCTCATCGAGGTTCACGATCGAGTCGATGAGGGCCGTCAGACACGAACCTGGCAGTTTTTGTTTCTGCAAATTCAAGATCTGGGAAAGCTGGAATTCTTCTGAGGATATTGCGGGGAGATGGATAGGATGGAATCTCAAATGATCTATAGAAGATTGAAATTTATAATGGGGTGATAGCTCTTGAAATAGTAATGTTTTTTTTTATTATAATAATGATGGGATATGTTTTCACCAAACAGACATGGAATATTAACAGTACCCTCCAGTAAATTAACATAGACCCTGGTAGTCATCGGGGTTGGAAGATTAGTTTCCACTATAAATTGGTCATTTTCAGGGTCCAACTGTTAATTTACTAGAGGGTATAACAGTCAGTATCACCCAGATGCGAACCATGGTGCTGGAATATTTTTCACAACATAAAAACCCCAAAAAGAATGGCCCAGTTTTGTAGGTAAATATTCCAGCACCATGGTTCGCATGTGGCCTATTGGTCTTTATCATCAATATACCAACTTTTCCCATAGTGGGAACGATGCAGATCAGAGATCCATGGAGTTTGGATATCATGGGATGGAGGTTCTCCTGAATTGAAGCGATGAAAAATGGGCCGGGATATTCATGGGATAATAATATTGATGTATATCATAATATTCATGGGATAGTTTTTTTTTTAAAAAAATATCATATGAAATATCATAATCTCAAATATGATGATATACATCAAGATTATTATGAAATATCATAAACATAAAGATTTGAACGCTCCGCCTTTGGCCTCAGGACTGGAAAGACATGCCGTGTCTGATCAAAAAATGGGGGCGAACTTCGGACCGTTGTTTCGTGGACTCGACGTCACGTCGTCACCATGGTTTTAAGCTTGTTGATTTTCAACCCTGAAACATCCCTGGTTGGTGGGTTTCAACCCCTCTGAAAAATATTAGTCAAATGATGTCAAATGGGATTATTGTTCCCAATACTGTATATGGAAAAGTAAAAAATGTTCCAAAGCACCAACCAGTAAAACATGCTATAAAAACCATCTACAACCTACAGTCCTACAGTAGGATTTAAATCTCTAGTGACTCTAGTGACGTTCTATTCATGAAAAAAGAAATCCCTGAAGCTTTGAAATCTTCCTATATAGTTCCAAAAGGAATGACCTGCACTGCACACTGGACTCCGTACTCAAACAGATTCATCTGGTTAGATCTTGAAGAACTCTTATATTGGTAAGTTCCCAATTTAAAACAACATGTTTGATAATTCTAGATGACTATAGATGATTATGGTGGATTAATGTGGATTATTATATTATGGCCTATTCAACCCTAAAAAACATTTGGGGCTTCTCCGTTTTTTATCGTTGTAAACCTTGGGCCCTGGGCTTTCCTGGGCTTTCCTGAATCTAGGCCTCCTCTGATCTCGTTCTCAACGATAACGGTCAAGCGTTGGCACCTGGGATGGGGACGGGAATGTCCCTGGAAAAAAAAAAATGTGAGGCCCCGTTCGATAGCTAAGTTGGTTAACAACTAAGCCCCAGTAACTAGTTCGTTATAAATACCATAAACATCCATAAACCATAGTTATTGGAGTTATAAACCAACTGAACGCTATCTTGGGGGCCTCACATTGTATCTGTTCATGTACTAGTCTTAGGGAGGGGGATGGGTCACGTTCTGATCGTTATGAAATGACCGTATGACTGGGGGAAAGCCACATCCAGCTATAGCAGGGTATAGCTGGAAACCATCCGTGTGTCAGGGATTTGACTCATAACCATATGATATTTTATGCTTACTATGATTTACTATGTACATCCCATATCACCATATATCACCGGTCATGGCTGGTAATAGCATGGAAAATTACCAACATGACATACCAACATGTTTATGGTCTATAACGCCCAGTGTTTAAGGAATCCCCCAAGATGGTTGGATGGCCATAGGAACCCAGGAATGGGGGTGGCCGGGATGGTTGTGAAAAAAGTTACCCTCTGGTAAACATACAAAAAGCTATTGAACATGGCCATAGAGCTAGTCGATTTCCGCATTAAAAATTGTGAAAAATTCCAGTTTGTAAACTGTTAGTTTCCCAGAGGGTTCTAGATTGGGTCCTCCATTCCCTACGTTTAGCCCCGGAAAACGCTGCGGAAAACGCTGAGAATCTCGGCTTACAGTACCAAAGTCAAATTGGTGGCCAGTCGACGTTGCCTTTCGCTAGACAATCAACCACTCAAGTCTTCCATTTCGCCCATTTGGGGCCCGAAAATAAAGCCTCTAAAAAGATGGTGAGTAAAATCTACGAAAAAATCGTGGTGGCTTTTCACCTGTTCAGTTTTTCGTTAAGAAATCTCCAGGGTACTCCTCTCCACCATCGAAGTCGGGGTTGAACTCCGCTCCACCCGTGGGTTCCTGGCTCCCAGAATCCCGGCCCAGGATGGCTTTGAGGGAGTTACTGGGAAAGTTCATAGGAAAATCCATGGTTTTTACCATGGTTTTTACCAAACATATCAAACCTCTCAGCAATCTTTTGGAGCTTTGGTGGGATATAAAGATCTGAAACAGGGAAGCCAGAAATTCACATGACGGAAAAACGGACCTCGAAATTGACCTCGAAATTGCATGAAATTCCCCATTTCTTTAGACAAAGCCATGAAGGCAACATCCCATCGCTTCCAGTCGTCACCTCCAGTACTACTTGGAAGCGATCGCTGCGCTCTCCCCGCTTCTTTGGCAGCACTGTCAGCCTCGAAATCGCGAGTTTTTTGCAACCCAAACTTGGGTGGTAACCATCCAAGTTCATCTCCCACCACATGCCGTTGGCCTGTCACTGGGAGATTATTGGATGTAACTGATAGAACCAATATCACAAATGGATAAGATAGGATTCCATTCTTAAATTGAGTGTCAGTGTGAAGGTCTGTTTTTAACAGCATCAACAGGGTCCGAAAATATGAGAATTCTCAGAAAAATGATGATAAGCCATAGGATAAAATTCATGGAGGTCGCCAAAAAATCAGACAACCCCAGATCTGGCAAGTGTTTTTTTTCCATGCTTAGCCTGTCACCGAAACATGCAACAGAAAATTCCACAGTTTCATAGATGTGTAGAGGGTAACCCTCTAGTTGTGCTCTACCAGGTTTACGTCTTCATCTTCGCGAAGGAATACAGAATACATAAGAATACCACAGATTCTCTTCAGATTCTCATCTTCAGATGGTGTCTTGGTGGTTTTTCAGATGAGCTCATAGAGTTTCAGGGGCTGTCTCACATTTATTGCCAGTGAAATTGGGTCAAATGAGATCATCTGGCTGCGTCAAGTAGTGAAAGAAAACTGCCAAACAGCTACAGAAAATAGTGAAATATTCATAAATATTCCCAAATTTATGAATCATGATGAGCTATTGAAATCATGAATCTTCTGAATCAAGTGTATGAAATATAAAAAAAAAAAGAATCATGATGAAAGTCGAATGACGTCTCAAATACTGTAATTATTCTGTAAATCAGTCCGTTGAGATTTTCGCTTGGAAACAAGCGCCAGAACATGCTGACACCCCGCTGCAGACAAGCACCAAAATTGTTGAAACCACCAACCATCTATGTTTTCTAACAGGTGCATCATAAGACATCAAAAGACATCATAAGACATCATATATGTGTCCATAGATATTTCGTTCGTGTTTACTGGTCCATCTTGCCTTTTTGATTCTTTTTGACTGCTTCCTCTTCCCCGTTTCTGTATTGGCTATAAGTTTCTTGTTGAACCATGTTGAACCTACCATGAATCCAGCGCTCTGTAAACAAAAAGAGGGACGTAATCTCTGCGCTCTGCACACCGTCGCGAAATTGCACTTCGCCCTCATCGTCTTCGTAGTCGAAGCCTGGCGCCAGGAATGGTAAAGTATGCAACCAACGTCAAGGTTTGTCCAGAAATTCATGGGCCCCTAACTTGGCAATGTTCATGTGTCAAACTCCTGGATGAGGAGTTTGCTCCCATTTTTTGAGGGCAGAATTTTTCACACCCAGAAAATGCGAGTGACGCCATGGAAGCCATGGCACATTAGAGTCGTTTTCCAATGGGCATCTAACCATTGAGAAGGCTGCGTCACAGAAAATCCATCAAACATGTTTTTTTTTTACTTTCTGGTAATTTAACATAGCTATGGAAAATCACCATTTTCAATGGGAAAATCCACTATAAATGGCCATTTTCAATAGCTATGTTAAATTACCAGAGGGTAATGATCAGAGCTCAATCATCCAGCCCAGAAAACTAAGGACGCCATCATGATATTCGGGCTTTTTTTTCCATCAAGCATCGCGGTTAGATGATGTGCGCCATGGGTCAAACACGAAGGTAAGAACGGATGCGAATGTGATTCGACAGTATATAGACCCCATTCCATAATTTGAAGAAACTCAGAATCCACGAAGCCAACTCACTCTGTATCATCAAAATCTTAAACAAGGGGTCTATACCTACAAGCAGCACGGTCTGAAAATAGGCTAGCCTATTCCATCCCATTCCATCCCATTCCATCCCATTCCAACCCATGGTTTATAAGCACATTTTCCCTATTCGTACCTGTCCATGTGGTGGCTTACATCCCTATGTTCACTTCCACAGCCATCTATTTCATGTCTTGTTGGTTACAAATATAATATATATATATATATACGTATATATATATAACATGCGATTGCAAAAACAACATTGTATCACAGATATCCCTAATCTGCACGTGTTTTTTGATTTTATTTTTGTTCAGACTTTACCCTCTGGTAAACTAACAGTGTACTATTGAACATGGCCCATTTACAGTAGTTCGTTGATCAACTAAATATTTACCTATCAAACATCGTGATGTTCGCATCCCTGGTAAACGAACCAAAGTAGAGTTTTTCAACACTAATCGCCATATAGTTTATAATCCTATGTGTTTTTTAAAGTTTTCGCATCCCCTGTGAGTTTATATGAGTTTATTATGTTCATTGAAAAACTTAACGTTTGGACTTAACGTTTGGAGTATCCAAACCCAGCCTGGGATGGCAGATAATTGCTCCAGGCGATAGGTACAGGTGACCTTGCCTGGCAGCCGCGCGAAGTGAAGCGTGGCGAGTTGGGAAGTGCGGTGAAAAAAAATGGGGAGTTGGTCACCCAGATATACCCAGATTATTTTTCAGGGTCTAAATTTCATAAATGGTGATTTGATTGGAGGTGCGTTTTTTTTTTTTTATCGGGATGAAATTACATGGGGAAACCTTAAGCCATGAATTGGAGATATGGTTAGTTATGATGAATTAATCAAGTAAATTGAAGAGGTTGCTTTTAATGACCATAATTTGATTGACATCCAATGTGAGGATTTCCGATGGCCTTCGTTGCCATTCTTTCGCACAATTTGCACTGGAATGTGCTGCTCCTCGTTCTTAGCGCCTCAGGAATTACGATTCGTACGCGGCTGTGAATGGATTACCGAGCGTGGCTTGGAATGGCTTGGAAACATACAATTTGGGAAACCTTAGTTGTGTTGGACTATTTCGGGGCTTCCCGTTATGACTGATCCTTGTTTTCCTGTCACTGCATAAGTCTGCTTGGATCCATTGCTGATCATTGCTGATCATGCCAATGGAGGCCTCAAGTTTCGTGTCAAGGCCTTGATCGGCCAGCCAAGACGTTAAAAAAAAAACCTTTGGGCGGTGCTTCTGAAAATCAGGGTACCCAAAACCATTCAAACCGATGGTTTCCCCATTGAACATCAGCAATTTTATAATTAAGTTTCATGATTTGTTTAGGGTCCTCCATTCAAAGAAACCCTGATGACCCTAAATGTGCTCGTAGATTGTATAAATGTGCTACAGATTGACATCACCCTATGGTTTCTTTTTTGTTGCCATGAACAGATCACATAGTGACAAAATGTGCTGAGACGGAGATGACATCATATGACATCGCCTCTTGAGGCAATGCGGCCCCTGCGGCCCTTGGTTTCATCTGATTTTCCGCTATGGCTCATGGTATCTCACGGTTCACCAATGGACCAAATATGTTGTTACATGTACCAAAAAAACAAGTACCCTCTGCTAAACTGTTACATAACGAACTGGAAAATCTCCATGCTATTAATGGGTAAATCAACTATAAATATCTATAAATAGCCATTGTCAATAGCAAACTGTAAATGTTTACCGGAGGGTTTCTGAGTCGATTGCATCGATTGCTGAGTCCATCCAAGTCGCGGATGGTCAAAGAATGCATACTGAAGGTGATAATTCCATACCTCAGATCCATAACGGGTTGGTGTCTTCAACCCCTCTGAAAAATAATGGAGTTCGTCAATGGGAAGGATGACATCCCATATATGAAATGGAAAATAATCCGTTCATGGTTGAAACATGTTGAAACCCCCAACCAGATAATGTCCTTTTGGTAGGAATGGAGGGGCCGGTTGGTATACCAACTATCATTATACCACGGAATCAACCAATGGGAAAAGGACATCTCAGATCCATAGAGAAAGAAACAGATGTGAATTGCATGCACTGCATCCTGGAATCTTCACCCGTGTGAAGAAAAAAAGAGACTCATCAAATCATCAACTTTTTCGACAGAAGTCTCAACTTTCTGGACATCAATTGTCCATTTCCGACTATCAGTTGACTCCAAGATTTAATTCAGGCCAAGTGATCATCAGATATGTTCAGTGATTCATCAGAGAGAGCAGTCAAGTCATTGAGCTCGGTTCCCAGCAAGTTTAAGGCAGCCAAGAGACTCGTTTTCCAAAGGATTTCCGTCATCATCCAGCAAAAAGATGTTGGGATCCTAAAGAGGCTCGCAGCGAAGTTGCGTTTCACCCATGGTTTTGTTTTGTTTGCTTAAAAAACAAAATTGTTGGGTCTTGGATAGAATATCAACAAGGTCTTTTTCAGTCAGCTCAAAGCGGTCATATCAAAGTGTAAAACTAAGATGACTTAGAGCTTGCACATATTATAACCAACAGAATGCGGCAGGTGAAATCCAGTGGGTGAACTCTTGGCTTTTGATGGTGAAATCTCCATCATGGTTTGGCTGGTCATGTTGGCATTTATATGGGTTTATATAGATTTATATGGGTTCATATGGAATTATATGGGTTTATGTGGATTTATATGGGTTCATATGGAATTATATGGGTTTATGTGGATTTATATGGGTTTATATGGATTTATATGGGTTTATATAGATTTATATGGGTTTATATGGATTTATATGGGTTTACATGGATTTATATGGGTTTATATGGATTTA
>Ga0126342_10014527_pt1 | contig 13896 bp, 12 predicted proteins | sample Cyp1metagenome_FD_92528 | JGI IMG/M metagenome (GOLD analysis project Ga0126342, IMG submission 92528) | Coral microbial communities from Lord Howe Island, Old Settlement Bay, Australia - Cyphastrea 1 metagenome | ecosystem: Host-associated > Invertebrates > Cnidaria > Coral ...
CATGACCATCGGTGGGGAAAGACTGCCATGGCAGCCACCTTCCACGGTATCCCGCAGCTGCCGCAGGTGCAACGTAACCAACGAAAATCCATCCGTCAATCATCATCATCATCAACCATCATCACCACCATCACCATCACCACCAGCATCATCATCATCATCACCATCATCATCATGATCACCATCATCACCACCATCACCATCACCATCATCTTCTTCACCACCATCATCATCACCATCACCATAATCATCATCATCACCATCACCATCATCATCATCATCATCACCATCACCATCATCATCATCAGCATCATCATCATCACCATCACCATCACCACCACCACCACCACCATCATCATCATAATCATCATCATCATCACCATCACCATCACCATCACCATCATCATCATCACCACCATCATCATCACCATCACCATCACCATCATCATCATCATCAGCATCATCATCATCACCATCACCATCACCATCATCATCATCAGCATCATCATCATCACCATCAGCACCACCATCACCATCATCATCATCAGCATCATCATCATCATCACCATCACCACCACCATCACCATCATCAGCATCATCATCATCACCATCACCATCACCATCATCATGATCATCACCACCATCACCATCACCATCACCATCATCACCATCACCATCACCATCATCATCACCACCACCACCACCACAATCATCATCATCACCATCACCATCATCATCATCATCCTCATCAGCATCGCCATCACCATCACCATCACCCATCATCATCATTATCCTCATCACCACCATCACCATCACCATCATCATCATCACCATCATCATCATCATGCTCATCACCACCATCACCATCACCATCACCATCATCATCATCATCATCACCACCATCACCATCATCATCATCAGCATCATCATCATCATCACCATCACCACCACCATCACCACCATCACCACCAGCATCATCATCACCATCATCATCATCACCATTGTCATCATCATCATCATCCCATTGAATTTCCTGTAAAATCAAGGGTAAATCCTCAAGTGGCCCGGGATTTGGCTTAGGGACAAGAGCACCACCACCAGCTTGTAGGGGATCAGGAAAATGATCTCCAGGAAGGACCAGTGCGTGTCCAAGTGCGACTCGTACTCCTCCCGTGCCGCCGCCCCTGCCCCGGCTCCGAAAAATCCGGATAGAACCAGTATGACCCCACTTCTCCTGTTCTAGGTTCTTTAGATGTTCGTTTATATACAGATACAGATACAGAGAGAGAGAGAGAGAGAAGGATATATTCACATAAATAAATAAATATACATATATATATATATAGTATAATATATATATATATATTATATACATGTGTGTGTGATCTTGAAACTAATCAAATCCACCAAGTGAGTCATTCATTCGTCACCAGCAAGCGCTCCTGCAACACATCTTCGTCTCTCATGTCTTCCACCCTATTGGCCTGGCAGGATCGATGATCCGATGCCGACGACTTGTGACGTCGGCCTGAAGGAAAGATATACATGTGCAAAAGGTTACATGAATGTTTCATGCAGGTCTACAACATCTACTTCTCTTATCTATCGAAATTCCACAAACAATCTATGTAAACCATATGCACTACACACACATACACATATACATACATATCTAAAGTCATCTCTATATTATATATATATACACATATTGCGCGCGTGCTTGTGTGGTCTTGTGTGTATGCCTGCGTGTTGCCAAACATGTGCTTATATCAATATGGCATGCATATGTGCAGATATTCTTTAAACAATTCATATACTTGTTGATGTGGATGTTTATTTATATACCATCTGGTTATTTAACATAGCCATGGAAAATCATCATTTTTAATAGGAAAGCCATCTATAAATAGGCCATTTCCCATGGCTATGTTAGTCATAACCAGAGGGTAATTGATTGTCTTCACAGTCTAAAACCACAGGGACTAAATGGGAGTATCTCCTCAGCTCAGAGGAATCCCCCCCAAATCGCCTCTTCAAAGCCCTGCAATTCATAGTCTTCCACCATTTCCTCAGCGGTCGCTGGGAATCACAACAGCCCTGAAGAGTGCCGTGCCCGCCGAGATGCCAAGAGGGTCTTGGTGGTGTCCGACCTCGGCGGACGAGGTCGTGGATCATGGTGGATCTCTGAGAAAAGTGGACTTTCGGAATGGATGATGTGGAAATCTGTGGATTTTTTGCCCGAATGAAGCAGTGGACATGTAACATTTGGACACTTTGAATCATTGTGAGATGATGTTCGCACGAAGAAAACGTTCCAACTGGGTGAGCGAGTTCGCTAGCTGTTTATAGCTGTTTCACCCATGTGTCATTTTGAAGAATCCAAGCTCTTCCCCAAAAACTTGGACAAAGTCACTTTGTAAAAACTGGAGATCAAGCCGACTGACCGCCACTGCAACTGCTTCAGACTCTTTTTTACTCATTGACTTCAGGGTTTGGTTCCAAGATCTTATGGAATTTTGGTGACTTCTGGGTTTCAACCAACTTGTGGGACAAAAAGTTGCCTCCCAAATCCACCCGGCTGAAGATCACCTGGGCCCCGACATGAGTTCACTGCATAACAACTCATCAATCTGCAAGATGAACGCCAGGGCCACTGAATTGACCTCACAATCGCCAACTGGAATGTGGATAATCCCTTCCACTTCCCCCAAATGGTGCCAGTTGACTTTGGAAATTTACGGAAATTCCCTACTAAACCATGGGGAAACCAAGGGGGGTGTTTAATATTTGGGTGATGGGATTATTCAAAGGATATCAGCGACATAAGCAACACATTTGGTGCAATGCTGAAGCCCAAAGGATCAATGCTCCGCATGACCATGGACACGCGCTATATGCATCCATAGGGGTCCCTAAGTCATGTAGGACCTCAAGTCATCCAAATTAAAAAGGTCAGTTGGGAGGGGAAGCTTTTCGAAGCCTGTTTTCACCCTGAAAAAAAGAGGGTTTTTTATTCGTCTTACGAGCACATTCACCACATCCCATTTACCAATTTGAGAGGTGTCAACAAGCACAACCCCCCAACCCCCCCAAAAAAAAGGCTTACCTCACATTTTGAATCTCTGATCATTCCCTACTTTGACAGCTTTCCCATGAATCTTCTCCGATACATCGCAGGGGGAGCTGGGGGGATGATTTAGAAATCGCTGGTTTAACCCGCGAACCCTTGGGATCCACTGCAACCACTGGAGGCTGTGAGATTTTCACAGAGATCCAGTTTCACTATGAAATACTATGAATATGTAACCACGTTTCACCCATAACAATCCAATACATATGGCATTCTTGGCGTCAGAGAGAAAGCCTGCTCCGAGTAGCCGGGGGTTGTTCGAAAGGGGGGTTGCTCTGGCGATCGTGAAGCCCAACTGCAGATTCTGGGGGAAGAAGATTCACACACACACACATGTATGTATAATTCTGATTAATTATGTATATATTATATATGTATGTACGTGAATTTAAATATTGATTCTCAAAAAAATAAAATATTTGCAAGTTTTAGCCATGTTAAGGGATACATAGGGATACTTGCCCTCAGTTTTACCTATCATTTATGTTCATTTATGGGGCGTGGTCATTGCCGCCCAGCGGCCACAATGTCATCAATCGCTGAAGTTTCCTGGCAGGCACAGTTGTCCACAAACGGTGGGGGCAGTTTGGCATGTCCCATACATCAACACCCATCTTTTGGGTCGGCCTGGGGTGGTATTACACGGTATTACATGGTATTGCCAACACCATTGGTTTTACACAAAACTTATTTCAAAACTGATGTTCAAAATCTTCAAAATATCAAACCATTACACAGTATTGATTACATGATGTTACACACTATTACTCCCATCATTTAGTACATGAATACGGCATTGGACATGAGATTTTGCGCCGAGCCCTAAACTCTCGGAGTCGGCTCAGGCTGGGGACCTGATTTTCCGGCAGTGCCATTGAGGGATGTCATACATCACTTGTCTGCATCCTAGCTTCGATGTCAGACATGGTAAAAACATAGCAACAGATCATTCTAGTGATTCTAGTGGTTCTAGTGATTCTGTATTTGGCTGTTGTTGTGTTTCCGGACCCACACTAGATTTCTGCGAATCATGATACAGGATAGGCCCATGCGTGCCCCTGCAACATGTAGATGAACCATCTATGCCTGAGAACTTTCAGCGGGTAACCACAGTTTATAGCTGCCAAATAGTTTGGGTTCCCGGCCAGCGTTACGGCGTAGGTATGTGCATCATGCGCATATATACATATATGTACATATATGTACATGTATATATATATACATATATATAATTATTATTATTATCATCATTATTATTATCATTACTATTATGAACATTGATTTATCATATATATTTTTGTTATATTTTTGTTATGATTACTATTATTATTAGTAGTACTAGTATCACTAGTATTATATACTATTATTACTATTATCATTATTTATTATTGTTATTTATGGTTATTATCATTTTTAATATCACTATTATTAAATACAATATAATTATTATTATCATTATTATTATGATGATCATTATTACTATTATTATTCTCTACACTGTGTAAAAATACATACATATATACGTATATGTGATATATGTAATGTTCCCAGCAATCTCCCGTTCCGTCTGGCCATCAGAAAGGTGATGCCCGACTGCGCGGTCAGGATCCATAGACCCAACTTGGGAAGCACAATGACAAACAAATTGATGAGCCTCGGGAAAGGATGAGATTCTTGGAGACGGACTAAGTTAAGTCTGACTTGGCTTCCAAGCGAATTTCATGGACATTCATATAAAATTTAGATAGATATATATATATATTATTATATATATTATTATATATAATATATATATATATATGGGATTCATACTACTATAAACCTATAGCATTGGGGATATCATGGGACGAGTTTCATGGCTTTGATAGGACTTTATGGGTGCGGGAAATCAGAGGATTCAACGCAATTTATATCGGCAGAAAAACAACACCAAGCATATCAAAAGTGTTGGTTACCCTCTGGTTATGTCAAAATAGCTATTGAACATGGCCATTTATAGTGAGTTTTCCCAATCAAAATGACAATTTTCAATAGCTATGTTAAATTACCAGAGGGTAAGCCAGCCAACAATAGGAACATGATGGGGATATTCTGTGGGGTATTTGAAGCCATCTGGATATGATATTTCGGGGTGGTACCTAAAAATGGGATACAGAGATTGCTATTTTAATTTGGAAAAATTGAGTAACCATATAGTAGATCCAGCAGCACCATTTTTTCACACAAACCGAAATGCCTGATGCTTGGAGTGAAAAGTGAAAAAAGGTGAGCAATACAGAAACTATGTGCTAAATGGCTGGCTGAAGGGTGGCCTATGCCACTCTTAAGGTGACCCCGTAACCTGTTTGGGGTTGCTTTGATCTGGGGTTCTTAACCATCAACCAAACCAAAAGGGCGAATCTCAAGCATCTATTGATTCTACTGGAGGATCACCGAAATGGGAGGCCTGAATCTGAATGATGTATTTGGATCTTCTGTCCCGAATAATTCTGGACTGATTTGCAAGTCCTCGATCCCTAAGCGTATCAGATGGCATCTCTTTATCTATGGTTTACCCTCTGGTGAACTAACATAACTATGGAAAATCACCATTTTTAATGGGAAAATCCACTATAAATTGTCATTTTCAATAGCTACGTTGCATTACCAGAGGGTATGGTTTACTTCGCCATAGTTTTCATCATCACTTTCCACCTCCCCCAATGACCTTCAGACACTCATCCTGTTGGAGACTGCAAATGTTAGTCCCATGTGTGTGTTCAGCTAGGTAATAAACTGTATGTTGGCATGAACCCTCAAGCTCCTCAAGGAATATAACTATATAGGAATATTATATATTATAGTTGTATACAATTATATAAAGCGGCTTACAACCCCATAATTGGGATCTGACCATACAGCGATCATCTTGGTGGTCCTGGTGGAAATCCAACCAAGCTGCTTCCAGTGAAGGGGCATTCCGGCCTCAACGAATCCCCAGGCAGTACATGGTGAGCTGAGTGAAGCCACCATGACTCATGGCCATGGAAGTCATCCCGCTCTTGCTTCCCCAAACCCTGCTACAACTATGTACAACTTTCAATGCATCAAAATATTGAGACGGAAAATACTGTTTTTTTGTGGTTTGGCATCATTTACCATTTTTTGTCCATTTTGTGACAGTTTGATACAGATTGCCCTTTCTGGGAAAAGGATGGCTACGAGAAGAAACCCTCCAGAAACTACATCTAAATATACGGATTTGTTCATGTACGAACTGATATTTTAGACTACCTCCGGGAAGGTTTTCCTTGGCCCGCCCAGCCATTTAAACATACGGAATCCAAATTACTCAAATATACATTCAAATATACGGATGGAACTGGTGTTGCAAACTATCTCCGGGGCCTTGTGGTCTTTCCCCGCCCTCCACATATTTAAATGTCGTTACCGTCCGTTTAAGCGTAACCTCACTTCGGGAACGCCTGCGGAGCTAGCAAATCCTTTTAGGTTGACGACCAATGTCACGTTCAAAGAGCTTGGCATGTGTGTCTCAATGCAAAATGCATCAAAATCCATCATCTGCCGGCAAGCAGGAAGAACCATGTCATAGACAATTGCAGGCAGGCTTCAGAAAGAAAGAAAGAAAGGGATATACATATTATCATGCGTACGAGCACATTTTTTTTACGAGCACCTTCATATGTATATCATAACAAACACACACAGAGTATATAATTATATATATAGCTCAAACGGTCTCTCCACTGTAAACCGCACATACGTTGCACCCAGATGACCAGCTTTACACTCAACTTTCAATTTTGTTGGTCCTTGGAGTTACCAACAAACGCTTCACTCGCTTCACTCCCAGTGCCGTCATGCCACAATCTTCAGTTTGCAAAGATCCTGGCGATGGTCCACGGCGTCCAAGGTTCTGGCTGTGTCTGGTTGATGTATTTTATAAATCCCAAGTTACCCTCTGGTAATGGCTGACATAGCTATGGAAAATGGCCATTTATAGTGAGTTTTCCCATTAAAAATGGTGATTTTCCATAGCTACGTTAAATTACCAGAGGGTAAAAGATGGGAAGTGACAAGCAGCAAGTGTGGCTAAGTAACATGTTAGGGAGCCTTCAAAAACGGGGACATCAATGAATATTGACTATCAATATCCGTGGATGGTCATTCAGGAAAAACAGAAATCAGATCAGTTTTTTGGCCATGGTTGATTTTAATCCCAATGATAGTACCACAACCGTCGCTGATGTTCAGGTTCTTTCATCAAGCCTAAGAGCACACTGTTGAAACAACCACCCCTTGAAATCCAACATGACTTTTCCAAGGATCTGCCAAGATCCTGTTGCGGTTCTTCAAGTGGCAAGAACAATCAGTTTCTGTGTGACAACGTGTGACAACGTGTGACAACGCGAAGCCTGAATTTCTCCTTCTCCCACTCTAGTAAACAAGACGAACTGCACTGCTTCCCGCATGAGTTTGATGAATTTACATGATAGGCTAAAGCAGTCAACAGGCACTCTCATGGTTTCAGCTGAGCAGCCACTTCCGACCAGTTGTGAATCGCTTTGGCATGCTCCTGAGCAGACGCCCTATGGCCCTAAAGGTGAGCCCTACTTCAGGGGCGTACTGACTCTCCCCGCCCAAAATCGTCATTGACAGCGCCTTCTCTGCCCACTCAGGGACTTCATAGTCCAGCCAACACTCTGCCTGGTGCCACAGACTATCCCCCCAGCCAAATGGCGCAGGTGGGCTATACATATATATATATATATGCATACATACAAATATAATCAAATATATACAATTATACACACACACACGCACATGTATGCATATGTACATATAACACGTACAAAAGCATAATTAAACATTATATACATACATAGTATATATATATATACAGTATATATACAAATATATACAGTATATATATAATTATATATATATGCAGGCACATGTCCCTTTCCGTGCATAACCCAGGAAGTTGAATAAGGCACATGGGATGTTCCTTGTGGTTTCCAATGGTTTCACTGACTCCAGCGCCTTGTTTGGGATGTCCCAGAATATCCTGAGAGCATCGCCGTCCAGCCGGGGCCCTGACCCTGACCCGTCCATGCGCAGAGAAGTTTAGATAAAGCCGGATGTAATACGACAGATATGCAAACTGCAAACTTGTGCTATGTGTATATATATATATATGTATAAGGATAGAGGAGGGATGGAGAGAGAGGGAGAGAGGAAAGAGAGGAAAGAGAGGAAAGAGAGGAAAGAGAGGAAAGAGAGGAAAGAGAGGAAAGAGAGGAAAGAGAGGAAAGAGAGGAAAGAGAGGAAAGAGAGGAAAGAGAGAGAGAGAGAGAGTTAAACACAACACACCCATGTTGGTGGAGGTGTCTTGGTTCTTGTATCATGTGATATCTGCATATATCTGCAAGCTGTATCATATCTTCACAAAATCACAAAATCATGGGGCATCCCCTTGATCTTGGAGATTCCGACCCACACCAAAGGACAAGCGACCGCAGCATGTTGATGCCTCACAAGCGTGGCTGCGGATCTCAAGCGCAGCTGGACATCAAGTTTGTTTTGAAATGGATGCAAAAAAATTGTCCACCCAAATGTGGTTCATGCTTTGACATGGTTTGACATGGTTTGACATGTTTTGACCGTGGCCTGGAATGTGAGAGGAGTGCATCGTGAAATTTTGATCACATTCACATGCCATTGGCCCATAGATTGGGAATACAACAACTCTTCATGCCATGGCAATGCGACTGGGACCGCCAAGGGAGAATCGAGTGCTGGCATGGCTGGCACCTAGAGCCTAATGTTGCCATTTTCCTGTTGAAATTGTAGAGTTTATCTGTTGGGACATCCCCCACCCAGGAAACAGGCAAGTTATCAATGGATCACAAGACTATTTCGATAATGTCAGAATAATCTCCCAAATAATCATAAAAACATGAAGAGTTCGATCATTTCATATCCTGAAAATCTGGTAGACCTCGGAACTTTTCTGAGCTAAACCATGGATATCCGGTAAACATCAGAAGTTCATCCATGTCTTGCAAACTACAGCAGCGAGTAATTATCATTACATCATAATCATATGTATAGCATGTTCGGAACCCCCACTATTCATGATATCCCCATTCGATCCTCCGTTCTGTTGAAGCGCCAAGCAACCCCCGCGATAGTAAGGGTGAAATTGAAGGGCAAAGATTCACCTTTACCATGGAAATAACCAATTCTTCCACCATAAAATGATGGTTTCTAAATCTTACACAGTCTTATAGTCTTACACCTAATTACACCCCAGTTTTGTCGTTGTCAAAAGTTCTCATGTGCTATCATTCCCCCTTCCAGCCCTGCCATCAGTGGCTATCCCCCGTTTTGAACCAAACACCATTTTAGCGGGCTTTCACCACAAACACCATCCCAGGCGTTTTTCAGTCCTCTTTCGGTCAAGCGGCTTCCCACTAAGTCACCCAGCAAGGTGGCGGTGAAGAGAGCACAGCAAAGCCAGCGACACCAGTAGCTCTCCAGACCATACCTGGAAGAGATTTCGTCCGGACTTTTTCTGCCCAGGTTAGCACACCAATATTTAGAAATTAAGGATAGAAGCCATAAAAGCCATAAGTGGTATAGATATAGGAAATAGGCTGGTTATTTGATGTTATTTTAGATGGTTATTACCCACAAAAGTTCATATGGAATCCACAATTATGACTATATCTAATAGGCCAGTCATTTTGCCAACCAACCCTTTGGGGTTCCATGTTGACTTCAGGGGTTCACAATAAGCCGTATACACCTGGGAATATTCCATATATAAGAACACTCACTTACTAAACGGGATGGATATCCAAGTGGGGTGTTGGGGATGGGGTTGGGGACGGGAGGTGATAATGTGGCAAACCCAAGAATAAGCCATCAACCATCCTCAACTTAAAAAGTGAGATTCACATTCACAATTCCTGCTTTTTTTCAAGAAAATATCTAACCGAATATACCTGAATTATGATCTAGAACAAACAATCTGAAAATACCTGAGTGAAGATGAAAGAAGGCCTTTGGAATGATCCCCCACAAAATTGATCATCATTCCAGTGACGTCACGACGTGAGGTCGTTGTAATTCATCCAGTAAATATGTATACATATATATATATGTGTGTGTGTGCATGCATGTATGCATATAAGATTACTCATGGCATAGCGGGATTGGTCAGCAGATGTCATATTCATTATTTCTATATATATTTCAGTAAAAAAAAAGGACGTATTAATATGATGATAGGATGGGTATATATATATATACATATAGAGAGAGAGAGATAGATAGATAAATAGATATTTATATATATATATATTATATATATACATATATATTAATCACTATTATCTGAATTATATGTGTTTTTTGTTGCCTTGAAGGGAAATGGCAATTGAAGAATCAAGAAGATGATCATTTCCAGTGGATGGAATGGGGTAGAGTGATATTCACTTTCTCCCCCTTGTATTTGCTGAAGATGGCCCAAATACTAGTCCGGATAAATTTCCGAAACTGCGATCAATTGAAAACAGTTACTTTCTTCGAGAAACCCCCGTCAACCGACATTCTATCAGCATTTTATCTGGCCGTATATCTGGCATATATCCTGACATATTTTCTGACATTCTACCTGGCACATATTCTGACACTGTGTTATCTTTATTAGTGACATACATTTTGACGATGGTATTCTGGCAAATTCTGCCTGGCATTGAAAATGGTGCATTCTCTCGACTTGGCGAGGAGGCAAGCAGATGAGGAAGACAAGAAGTTCGGGGAAGAGCCGGACAATTGACCTAGAATCCAAGATACCCTCCCGTAAACAAATAGTTTATCAGTTTGCTATTGAAAATGGCCCAGTCGAAATAGTTGATTGACCCGTTCCAAAAAAAAATGGTGGATCTTTCCATCGTTTTTTTGGTTAACGTTGACCAACAGCGTCCCCCCTCACCTCGACCGGGAGAAAACCACCGACAAAAATCCTCCAATTGGGATGTTGATATGTGATTTAGCCTCTGGTAAACGTTTACACTTTTTGCGAACTGGAAAATACCATATTTTTAATGGGTAAAACGGTAAAACATACAAAAAACTATGGAAGATCACCATGCTATTAGTGGGTAAATTAACTATTTAACTATCACCATGTTCAATAGCAAACTGTTTGGTGACCGGAGGGTAACATGCGTTGCCAACAGGCTGCTCGCCAGGGTCTACAAACTTGTGAATGTCCTCGGTCTTCTCTGGGAAGATTGCCAGCAATGCATCCCGCACCTTGGCAGTATCGCAGCACGCAGCACTGCTACCCAGGGAGGACAAATGCTACATCCGAGTGAAAGGGGATGTCATGGTAAATAGTCCCCCAAAAAGATAGACAAACAATTAATCAGTATATGTATATAAGATTATATAAGTAGGATAGAGTACCCTCTGGTAAACTAACATAACTATGGAAAATCACTATTTTTAATGGGAAAAACCACTATTTCTATGGCCATTTTTCAATAGCTATGTCAGCCATTACCAGAGGGTAGGATATGACAATATTTGACGTTTATCTTTTTGGGTGCTCCATTGCTCCGAGGCGCGAAGACGCGAGTGGACCAGATGCCCCAACTGTACACTCGGGCGGGTTCGTAGATGGTGCCTCCTCGCAGTGTCGTTACCAATGATCCAAGTGCTACTTGTCGACTGCAGCATTTGGAGAACAGCTAACAGCATCAACAAGTCACCATGCAGCATCAAAGGATATCAAAGGGTAAAAGATTGTCCAGCAAAATCTGGGAAATCCAACTTTATCGGATCACACCCTATAAAACAATGGTTTAGTCAGGGATTTACACATTCGGGACCATAGCATGTGGTGTTAAAATATGGGGGGAATGGCATTTACAAGCAGCTTTACCATCCTTTCTCAACACAAAATTGCGGTGGCCGTGGCTCAAATCGAAGTACAAGACGATACTACCATCACACCAATGCACTAAGTAGATGCAATTGCGACCGTTGAAACTACGATACCTCAAATTCAGGTATACTCTGTGCGTCTCATTATAAATTATATATATATATAAATCAGGTATGTGTGTGCGTGCCCAAATATAATTTGGAGAATGCAGGTAGGCCATGGCACCCAATAAACTACTGCAATACAGCGCTTGAAATATATTGAAATATCAATGGCCACTTCAGGTACCTAAATTGGAGGTACTTACCATATATAAGGCCTATGTAAGGGCTATGTAAGGGGATATATCCCCAAAATATTGCTTTATATGGTACAGTACCTCTATTTTAGGATCCTGGAATTCCCGTTGAAAATATGGTGTGCAATGCTGCATCCATAGATCGGTCGCTGGGCAAAACCCTGCGCTTCAAATATCGTAAAATAGTGCGACGGGCGCTATCAAAAAGGAAGATTTAAAGATTTTTAAAGAACACCCCGCATTCATCAGCTGCTCCTGGGCCTACGCAGTCCGGCCCGTTGGGACAATCACCTGCATTTCCTGAAAGAATTTGTCACCATCATTCCGTGTCATTGTTTCGTGTGACGCAAGAGTCGTGTCAAGATTTTTCTGCACAAAAAAAGACTAACGTGTGATGTTACACATAGACTTACAAATGCACACAAACACTCAAAAATGCACACAGATCGCAAATGTTTCTGATCCTTCATATGCCGTGTTTCAAACATCTTCGGCCAAAAAGAAGGGAAACGGGTTTTGAGTATCGCTATTTGGAGTTATCTGCGGCTAGGCAGCTTCCGAAATCGCAAAGGAACATCCTTGGCATCACGGGAAAAAATCTACGCCGGAGGAAAGGACTGTGCCTCAAGCAGGATATGGAAGGGGAGAATCAAACTCAAACCTAGAATTTCTAGAATGGGGAGATTGAGCAACAATAGGCAATTGAAGAGTGAAACTAAATTAGAAGCCCCAAAAAGAATGACCTTCAGGAAAAGGATAAAAAACACAAATTAAACTTTTTATTTGGAGTCGGGGACCCCATCCCCAACTTTCCTCGGTTGAATTCACCCATCCTCAACCGGCGGGATCATCATCCAGTTGTCAGAATGAAGAAGAGAAGCCGTAAAAACACCAAGGGAATCGAAAGAGCGCATGTCAATGGGTAAAACCCAAACATTGTTGTGGGTAACATCTCACCATTTCAGTGTTTTGCACCATGGACTGGCCGAAGGGAACATATACCGGAAATCAGCTTCAAGGTCTTTCAATGTTTTTTAGCACAAAATGGTGGTTTGTCTGAAAGCCACCCCAAATTTCATGGTTTCTCAGTGTCTCTCATTGTCTCGAGATAATTAAAAAAAACACCCATTTCGGGGTACATCAACTTTTGGACACAGCCAAGTATCATATTGTGGGTGTTGTATCCCACACTATCCCCATGATTTCCCCATGGTTTCCCCATAAAATGATGTTTTTTATCCCCCATCGAATTTCAAGGGAGACGTTGTGACCCAACTCTGTAGGTTACAAAAATTATTCACAAGCTTGGGGCTATAGAAAGAGGTTGCTGAGCTCCATTTTTTCCCAAAATGGCCTTAGCTACGAAATGCCAACCTTGAAAAACGGACGAGCTTGAATACTGTCATATTCTGTCCCTACGTCATGAAGCTCATCATGTTTTCTTACAAAATGCCACTGCGATTTTTATGATGGGCTAACATGATTAAAATGATTCCTTTGTAAAATGAG
>Ga0126342_10014528_pt1 | contig 13895 bp, 14 predicted proteins | sample Cyp1metagenome_FD_92528 | JGI IMG/M metagenome (GOLD analysis project Ga0126342, IMG submission 92528) | Coral microbial communities from Lord Howe Island, Old Settlement Bay, Australia - Cyphastrea 1 metagenome | ecosystem: Host-associated > Invertebrates > Cnidaria > Coral ...
ATATATATATATATATATACATATATATACATATATATATACATATATATATACATATATATACATATATATATATAAACATCCATTAGCATATATTGTGATGCATTAATACATACAAATATACATATATTTATATATATACATATATATATATGTGTGTGTGCGTCTGATTTTGTATACACACAGGTATATAGATAATTATTTGTCATTAGTCATTCTTTTTAGATAGCTAGATATATAAATACGTACAGTAGATAGATAGATGTAGTAAGACCCTATGGTTTGCCCGGAAGGTTAGAACGGTGTTTGAACATTATCCTATGACATGCTCAAATACCTGCGAATGGCCACTGTTTTGGTATTTCCCAGGCGATGAACCGTACAACCTAAATTCTAAACCCTAAAACCCTAAACCCGAAAAACCTAAACCCTAAACCCTGAAAACTCTGAATCCTAAACCAGAAAACACGGTGTATACGCAGTATTTTCTGCAATTCATGGGGTCTGTGCGTAAGATTAGCATGGATTAGTTGGAAACGGTTGGCTCAAAAAAAGAACTGGATGGCCGCCAGTTGCCAACGTCACAGGAGCTCTGCGTGTTTCTGGACGGCTTTTCCTTGGCGAAGCACATAGTGACCGCCTGTGACGAGCTGAGGGAACTGCAAGTGCCTTGACTTACGAGAATGAGGTATTTTTGGGTGTGTGCGTGTCCGCGTTTTTATTTTTATGTTATTTCATATGCATATGTAGCAGATAGCAAGCCCCAAAAAGATAGGAGAGTATAGACTCCGAATCTAAGATAGTGATAAACTCTACTTGTATAACTCTTTTCTTGGGTTGATATACTCATGCTATATCATGCTACATCCATAGTAATTAACCCCAGAAGTGTTTTTTTTTGGGGTCGGGTAATGGGATGTGGAGCGAGAGGTTGGTCATGGGTAATGACCTTCATTACCTCATTCAAATCATTTTATGGGATTTATATAACTGGTTTTATGTTTTAATCATCAAATCAAAGACTTTGGGTTTAACATGCTTTAACCATCAACATTTTAAGAATTACCATTAAAAACATACGGGATTTAGCCATCAAAATTTGGGATTTCACCATCACTAAATCACCTGTTGGGGGTCAACCATAGCTGTTCAACCATACCAATGGGATGATTGGTTTGAGATGTCGAACATATTTTTTGGGGCCTAAAACATGTTTAAAACCACCAGCCAGGAATGGTGTTGACCCAGATGACTGAGTTGACCCGAGGTTCGGTCATGAATTTATACAGCCACAGCCTGTAGAGGCTAAGGAACTTCCTGGAATGACATTTGTCCTTGCAACCAAAGAGGAGTTCCCCGTTTTGAACAACAGAAACGATCTTGGAACACAGGAACACATAATCATTTCGTTTAAGGTACTTGTATTACAAACGTTGAAAACCATTTGAGCATTTACTGTAGGCCGGTTTGGCAGTCCATGTGGATGTGCAACTTTCCACAGCTGTCCATTCACCCCATCCTTGTGACCTTGTGCGCATGTGTCGGTTACACATGGCTGCTGCATCGATCTCAGGTGTTGATCAGAAAGAAACTCTTGGAACTGCAAGCTGAAGATGACTGAGCCAGGAAAAAACTGCTGCCTTGGCCCTGCCTTGGCCAATCCCCGGCGTTCGGGGAAGCCACAAAGAGCCAACTGGTCAGTCGGATCATTTTCGAGCATATTGGAGATGAGATAGATGATGGACATCAAACAAAAAACATGTATATTGCACTTTATTGCACATACACGCACACACACACAAATATATGGTGGGTAGGATCTATTTCTGTATAAATTTGTCTATGATTTTTTCCATCAATTCCCGAAAAACACGCCATTTCAGGTGAAATTTGCGGTTTGTTCCTCCTCATGGCCATCCCCTTGGGCAGCCTCCAGGCAGAGACGAGCCAACCCGGGGAGCAACGTGGGCAGGCTCGGGGAGGGCGACTGCGCAGCCTGATGGCGCAGGGTTATTGTTCACTGATACCCCATTGGTTGGTGGTTTGGAACATTTATTTTTCCATATATTGGGAATAGTAATCCCAACTGACGAACTCATATTTTTCAGAGGGGTGGCTCAACCACCAGTTAGACCATGTTTGAAAAAAAATTGATGTTTTTGTGGCCGATGTCTTCCAAACATCTTTTGGTATTCTCAATGTCAACTTTGGAATATATGATTTGGTGGTTGGGCAACGAAATTTCGTGGACGTTGAGCAGCTGGAAATGGTTTCCCGTGGCGATTGAATGGGTGTTCGTTGGGGTACATGTCATCACCCTCAGGCGTCGATCCTGGATTTGTAGATGATTTGCTCAAAGTAGGCTTGTTCCCAGGTCAATTTCCTAGATTGCACTTGAGGCCCCCTGCTGGAAGGAACTCTAATGTTGCGGGAAATCGCAACTTTTCAACCATCAGTTCCAGGGGGTTGAGGGAATTCTATGGAATTCTCAGGTCATTGTTTGACTTGTGCGTTGTCTTTTCGCATATTCGGTTGTTAAAACCCATGTTTTTTGAAACCGAGTTTCCCTGAAACCAAGGTGATTTACCACAGTTCTATCCATTTATACATGGCATATTTCCACGTAACTAATTCTTTTGATGCTTATATCTATCCGCTGCTTCGGAGGGAGCTAGGGAGGTGTTAAATGCAGCGCTTTCAGACACACCCATATCATCCCATATCCACATAGTGTTGCTTGTATCATAGTGTTGTATATTAACAAATGTTAGTATACATATATCATCATATATCTATCATATATGTTCCATGATATTTTATCCACTAACTATCATACATACAAAATATACAATATATATATATAAATATATAAATATATATTATATAGATATAAATATGATATCCCATCTTTGGTCATAAATCCCCATTTGGCTTTCCGCTCGGCCTTCCACCATTTCGTCCCGGCAGAGGGTCCCAGCAGTTATAAGCCTCAGGACTCCGGATTTAAGCCTTATATGGTGATTATATGGTGATCATATCCCTAAAAAAAGATAGATAATCATAGATATCCAAAGAAATAGCCCAACATTTAGAACATCAAGCCTGGAACTATGGAGCTATGACATATTATGAAATAGGACCCTGCCAAATGAGGCTTCGAAGAATTATTTTCCACTTGTAAATGACGTTTGAAAAGGGTCTGTTTTAAATTTGGGCAGGGTATGCCTGATATACAACAAGCGCCACATAGATAGAACGTTGAACACCGGAAACTCTGAGATAAATGAATATGTATATATGATATAATATGTATATATATATATATATATATGTGTGTATCATCATCTTATCACTTCTTAAAGATTTAAATATCGTCGAACTACCTTCCTGGAAACACTTTTTGGTGTCTTTTTGAGGGGTTGCTATCATTGTAGGCAAATGTAACTTACAAAAGATCTGCCCCCCAATTGCTTGGGTCGTTAGAGTCCTGGCGCCTGGGCTCTGTGCCAGTAAGACTTCAGGTACTCAGACCAGTAAAATGGGGATTTTTTCATGGGTGTCAAATCAGGACAAATTTTCAAGTCCCCCAGGGCCCCACTCATCCACCATCATCCGCAATCACAACTTTTTGCTGGTGAAATCATGTGAAATCCCTCAGTATCTTGCAAACATATCCATGTGGATCTGAAAATGGAATAATTATCCTCAATTATAGCCATTTCTATGGGATAAATGAGGATTACCCATGAAATGTTGTTTTTTTTCCCCCCTAAATGTTCAGACAAACGCCCCTATTTTTTGCTGTGAAATCCAGCGGTGCTGCTAGGCCTTTGGTGTCGCCACCGAGGGCCCCAGCGCGGCGGACCCCTCTTCACCGTGGGCTGCAGACTCAGAAGCGAATGTCAATCAAGGAATCACGAAACCCAGTGAAGATTGATATTACCCTCTGGTAAACTTTCACATAACTATGGAAGATCACCATTTTTAATCGGAACATCCACTATAAATGGCCATTTTCAATAGCTATGTTTGTTTACCAGAGGGTATCCAGAATTCTGGAGTTTCTTGGAACCCCTCATCAATGACTGCTTTTTTGATCGATCCTTGATTGGCATGACTGACAAAGAACCAAATAAAGGTCCCACAGGTTCCCTATACAAGCTTGCAAAAATGGGTGTGTGACTGTATCTAAGTTAATATATGTCAATATAGCTAATGCATGCGGTATTGATGCCTAGAAAGGTCTAGATGGTTCACCATGACTGAGATCGTCGTCTTCCCCCCCGGGGATGCCTTCAATATTTCTCAACTTGTTTCAGATGTGCGCTGCCTCATCTCCGCATTATTAGTCATTTGACGCATTTCATTTACACATTTTATATCCTATATTTCTATTGGGTTTCATTGCTTGTTTCCTTCTGGTTGGTGAGAAATATCCAAAATTCTGCGGCCGATCATGGCCGATTCCCACTTACAGGGAGTGGAGGCATTGCGCGAGAAGGCCCTGGGCTTAGATTTAGATAAAGGAAAAACGGGAGGATGGCTACTGCTGGAATTGCGAGAAGCTCGAAGAACAATTGTGGGCGGGTAGAATTTGCCAACAGTCTTTGTATTTTAACATTTTTCAACAAAACAATGGTGAACTAATTTGATGAGGATAATGTGGTTGATACACGTTGATACTCACAATCCCAGATTCCGAGGGTTATTTACATTTCTTTGGGTTTAGAAAATCGGGTTGCTGAATGCTGACCAGTTGTTTTTTCGGACGTGGATGGTATGGAAGATGCTAGATTTTGATAGATGTTGGGCAAACTTTGAGTTTCGGGGACCTACATATTTTGACTTCGGATGGGCTTTGATCATTTTTTGGTAGATTGGTCAAACATGGCTGATTTGTATTGGATGCATATTTATATCAGCCATATTATGTTCCGGGGTTCCCTTTTTTTTGACCGTTACCCAGATCTTGCATAGAGTTGAAGGATGTTGGAGGCTTCGTGTGCAGATCTTCCACCAAGTTTTTATGGTTACCAATCAAGATCTATGATTTGGGACAATATTCAATATCAGATACCTAATTGCTGATATGGTTTTGGTTCCCTAGATTAACAGTATATCATAGTAATTATATCTGTGATTTTTGTTAACACTCATGTACCCAATATTTATTCACAGCAATATCCGTAAAAATTTCCCTGAGGAGAAGGACTTGGGCCACTGCCGCGCGCGACCGGCAGCAGAGGTGTGTCTGGGCACATCAGAATGATTTGCAGTGATTGTGGAATATCTAAACTCATCTCAATGTATTCATTGGACTCAGGCAGAAACATGCAATCATCGATGGATACATCATGATGACTTTGGTATATAGTTAATACATGTTAATGCCGATCTCAATATGACAATATGATACGATATGCTGATCTCAAAGAGCTCGTTGACAAATCTTCCCGGATTCCCCGGTAGATTCGGTCGATCTCCAGCGGCCAGGAGCCTCAGGAGCCACAGAGTGATATCGACCAATCCACTGTGAAGCCCGGGGATGGTGAGGAAGGTTCCTTGAGGACCTGGGAGGATGGGCCCTGGAGAGATTTGATTGGTTGATTGGTTGATTGATTGCTGGTTGGTGGTTTGGAACAGCCATAATGCCATAATGGTGGTGAATAGTGGTTAATAATGGTTAATGAGATATACTGCTTGGTGGTTTGGAACATGAATGGATTATGACTTTCCATTCAGTTGGGAATTTCAGAATCCCAACTGACGAACTCCATCATTTTTCAGAGGGGTGGCTCAACCACCAACCAGATTGATTGGTTGGGTGGTTGGTTGGACTGATTGAGACTAGATGGGTGCTGTAGATGGATTTGATGGATTTGATCAGACTTTCACACCCACGTGCTGTGATGATTCAGTTATATATCTCCTGACCTTGTCATTGAAGGGGTTGGAACCTCAAACCAGAGTTACGGCTGGATTGCACTCTAGATGTATATATATATATGATAGAATCCCTACTAGACTAGTAATGAGTATTCTGTGTGAATGACGGTATGAGGGCGGAATGAAGGGTGATAATCTGAAGCTCTGGCATTGCGACATGTCTCATGAAGTACTTTGGGCTCCTTTTGGGCGTGCCTCAGGCCACTTGCCAGTGCAGGATTTACCCTCTGGTAATTTAACATAGCTATTGAAAATGGTGATTTATAGTGGATTTTCCCATGAAAAATGGTGATTTTCCATAGTTATGTTAGTTTACCAGAGGGTAAATATTGTTCATTCGGAAATTGTTCAGAATTCCGTGGTATTGAACAGGATGCATATCAAAGATCGGTTTTTAACAAAAAAAATCTCACATCCAACTGTTTTGGTTACATTATACGTATATTTTTGGAAAGCTATGGCGCCCATAAAAACCAGGTCCAGACCATTACGCTCTGGTAATTTAACATAGCTATCGAAAATGGCCATTTATAGTGGATTTACACATTGAAAATGATGATTTCCCATAGTTATGTTAATTTACCGGAGGGTATGTTGTCTACACCACCAGTATTATGAAAGAAGAACCTCCAGAAAAACCGCCACTTCGCCTTGAGGAAGCGACTCGGCCAACGTCCAACTTGGAGCCAGCAGGTCTCTCCTGGACGCCGTGCAGATGTCTCTTGGCGCCAGAGGTGATGTATTTTGAGGCCGCCAGGGGTGAATCAAACTGGAGATAACTATGGTAATAACCCCTGTAAGTTGAGATATCACCCCAATAAGTGTATATATATATATATGTACGTTTACTTGTATCATTAATTATACATATATCAATTACAAGTGCATCTGCACCCCCAAGTGTAGACCGGATGCATATGGATGCATGCCAAGTTTGCATGAGATATCCTGCTTGGTGGTTTGGAACATGAATGGATTATGACTTTCCATCATATTGGGAATGTCATCGTCCCAACTGACTTTAACTCCATCATTTTTTCAGAGGCGTAGCGAAAAACCACCAACCAGATTATTATTAACCATCATTAACCATATAATAACCATATAATCACCATATATTAACTATATATTGACCATATATTAACCATATATTAACCATTTCAGAGGGGTTGGGTAGGTATACCACCAACCAGATATTGATCACATTCCATGTGTTTTGGTTGATTCACGTGGTTCGTGATCGAGGAATGCGACGATGAAGCCAGTTGGGGCAGCTGGTTCTAGGCAGGGCCGGGTCCCCGTGGTTCGTTGAATCGACCTCCAAATTCGGTGCGTTTTAGGTAGGGAATTGATGGGTTGCTGGGGGTTGCTGGGATGATTATTGATAGTTAGCCAGTGGATCATTCCCGAAAATTCCCCGCGTTTAGAACCAGTAAGTCAATGGGATGTTTATCTTCCAAAGACCCAACATGTTGTCGGTGAAAAAACAATGTGATTTCCATTAAAAGCATCTTTTTATCAGAAAAACAAAACACACTATCCACACAACACACGAACACACTATCCATCCCAATGCTGGTGGAATCATCCCCAACCTGAGATGGGTAGTCTGACCCCAAGACCTGACGCATCACCCGGCGTCAGCCATCGGAATGGCCCAAAGGAAAATACCAGGGATTGAGCAGATGATGACGGCATGGGAAGCGTCCCAAAGGAGTATGATTTTATAATAATATTTTATATAATATAATGCAATGAAATATAATATCACACACACACATATATATATATATATATGTAATATGATTATAAACATCAAAGATGGCTGGTGGTTTCAGATATTTCCTGCTGCTAACCTTGCCATGTTGCCATGTTTTACCCATCTAGTCGGTATACCACGTACTGGTGGTTTGAACATATGTCAAAGATTCTTTTCCACTCCAAGAACGGGATTGTGATGCCATTCCAATGGGATTATCATCCCAATTGTTTATCTTAGATGCGCTAAGGCAGCCAACCAGATGACATTTGCCCTGAGTGGAAAAATGTGGGTGTTCTGCTTGTTGTTACCCTTCGGCAATCAAACATGGCTAGCTAGCAAAACCCCTATAACTGGAGGTTTGAATGAGAAACTCATCGAACGAAATAGGGATTTTATGGGATTTTCCAGCAGGCCAGGTTTGATTACCGGAGGGTGTCCTTGAGAGGAGATGGATTTGTCCCAAAAAAAAGGTACCCAAAAAACTTGGATGTCCTTGAGACAGTGTATGATAATGTTTTGTTGATTTTCTATTTCCATTTTTTGATAGAAAGCTGATGCGAGTTTTGCCAAAATGTATTGGGACGAGTGGCTGCACCATTTAGTGCCATGGATTGTAGCTTGAGGTATCAGCTCCTAAGATGCTCGGGTTGCTGAGCAGATGTTCTGCGGGGAATGCAATGTTTCATATTGCTTCTGTTCAACTGTTCAACTTGGCGATTCTGCCCTATACTCGGCACAAGGGGGCTGACCCCCTGAGTCAGGCAAACTTATGACATCCCCCCTTGAAGTTGCTAGCCTCCAAGTCCAAGCCTAATCTTTTTTTCAAATTTGGAGGTGAAATTGAACTTTAATCTCGTCTCGCTACCGGGAGTCTGTCCGGAAATGGGGTGCACCGTTACCCTTAGAATTGCGATCTTAATGGTCAAAATGATTCATACATAGACATACATAGACTACAGATGGGATTTGGGGTGCCATATTCTTGGACCAACATGTTACATCATATCGAAACTTGAATGGCCAAATTGCCATGTTTCGCTTTGTGCTTGCGCTTGGCCCTGGTGACTCTTGCCGTTGGGCACAAGAAACGCTGTGTGGACGACTATGACAGCTTGAAGGCAGGCCATTTCTGTGGAAACCGTGGCGGGTTGGCTTAAAACTATGGCATTTTTCCCGATGAATGGGGAGGAATACTATACATACTATACATTACTATACCCTGATTAGTTTGAACAAGAATGAGGGGAATGGTCGGACTCTGCTTCACAGCAAAAATCCGTCGCTTCTTTCCGCGCAAGCACAAAGCCTAAAATGGCCACCTCAGCTATCTACAGGAAAAAAAGCATCTTCAAGTATCTTCCAGCATTTTTCAGCCCCTTTACTTTTCTTCATTTTGTTCCAGGTTTGTGATGTCTTTCTCGGGGCCATACTGGGGCCTTGTTTTGCCAGGCAGGTGATGACTGCACAGTACGGTGGAAGGAGCTGAGCAACGGCGGGCCCTTCTTGTTGCCCACCCAGCCTGCGCTGGGATATGCCTGGGTGCATCAGCTGCAGGCTGGGGGTCGGTGCTGATCATGGGAATCTTGGGGACATGTGCCAGGCAATTCGGAAGGGTTGATGGATGACATCCTGTGAATAACCAAGAATAACTAAGAGAAGTGATGTGTGGTGAAAACAAGTGTGTCGGCCAGTGACGGCTTCTCAGCTAGGAGGAGCATTACTCATCAAAAAAGGATGCAGAGAAGGAGCTGAAGATGCTTGCCTGATGTATTTGTCTGAGAGAGGATGTGTTGTCCCACCTGTCATCTTTGATTGTACATTTTTGCAGTGGCATCGCATCATACAATCATACAATGCTTTCGTGTTATTATGTTTGACTTGGGTGCCCGGTGCATCCCGTTGCCAGTCCTTGTTGTACCCACTGTTGCAGGTTGACAACAATAAGGTTGCCTTTTTTTAGCTATAGATGGAGGAATGTAACATCCTGCCAGCCGCCCAAAATCATTTGCAGGGTACCTACATACTGTTACATACTAATATGTGATTGGTGTCATGCATACTGCTGCACACTGTTACTATACATACTAATATATGATATGTTACATACCGTTACATACTGTTACAAACAATTTGTTGTATGCAGCCATGTTTTGCATTGCATTCGAGCACGTTTGCATACGCTGTGGGTCCGAGGAAGGATCGCTTTCCGGTGGCTACTCGGAGGGACATGGCCTGGTGATCCCTGCTATCTAATGATATCTAGTGCAAATGGATTCCAAACTCCAAAGGAACTTGTGGGCGAACATGGGCAAACTTATGGATTTATGGGTAATGTCAACCCTGGATTGATAACCCCCTAGGCTGCTTAATTGGGGGGGTACCATTTAAGTATCAGATTATGACTATTGGAGGAGTACCCCCTAATTAATAAACCGTGGTTTATTAATCCGGGGTTGACATTAGTTAAACTCTCATCGAATATTTGGGATGGAGCCCATCTTCCTTTGCTGTTGCTTCTTGCGACTCCGCAGGATTCTCTCCCTGGATGATCCCCCATTGACGAGTCAAAAGCGCCGAAAGCACCGAGAAAAGTCACCTTCTGATAATCAAACATGGCAATGGGCAATCACCATCAGTCACCCGTTTATAGAGGTTGCTATATTTTTTCTACAACTTCATGTGTCAAGTGTTTATAGAGGTTTTTCTATGATTTTCTTGCGCTAAAACTTCAATTATATCAAGGATTTTCAAGTCATGTCATGAGGGTATGCCCAGCCATGCCCTGCCCAGCCACGTTCACCGATCGTGCACTTCCCAAGGTGCTCGGACAGGGCAACTTTTATCTCACGGATCGGCATCATCACGTCGCTGCTCTCCAGCTATCTGACGACAAGGCGCAACGGCCACAGATGTTCACAGCGTTGTTTCCAAAGGGACATCTGAAATTGCCATAAACTGCCCCTATTAGGCCCTAAAGGTTTTTGCCATGGTTTTGCCAATGCCGATGTATTCGCAGATAAAGATATATTGATTTATATACGTATATTTATATTATATATATATACACATATAAGCATATATAGAATGTATACAGATACCCGTTTACACACCTGTTGTTACTTCCCCCAACTGCCATTCTTGGTTTTTCGTGCATCGCATGTCGGAGAGCCTAAAGCCTGGGCTGAAAAAAGCCCCCGTGCAGGATATTTTTGACCTGGAGATGCGGATTTATGTATCTTATCAGCATAGCCAGCTGATCACTGCTGATCCAGCCCTAAATCCATTGGTTGACCAGCATTTTGTCCATTGAAACTGGCAATTTGGGTGGCATTTTCGCAGACCCTATTTTCAGCCACACCCACGTTCCCGGATCCACAAAAAAAAGCGCACAAAATGAGGTCATTTGCGATCTAAGATCTTCAGGCAGCGAGATTTTTTGGTCCAAGATGCAGGACTTGAACTATGTCTTTCTGCAGAAACGAGTTGCCTGGTGACTCCATTGGTGGAACGCTTGTTGGGGGCCGGTGGGGATGGGGTGAGTTAATTATTTTTCTGTTTTTCCTTTATGAGTCTTTATGTATTCTACATCCTGTACTTTCCCTCTTTCAATTGACTTGTATGTCTTAATGATCATGGGCATTGTACATATTTCCATTGTCTTCCCCTTTGCGGTTAGCAACTCTGCCAAACAATCATGAAATTACCATAAGCACCCAGAGAAGATAGAACGGTAAATGACCATGAATATCCATGAATTACCACTACTTCAGTAGGATGCTCCTTTTCCATGGTTTTGGGTGGTTTTATTATGTTTTATTAGTTCTTACTCTCCAGTAAACTAACAGTTCGATGTGGAGAACTTACCCACGATTAGTGTAGATCATTTTCTGACCGGGGGTCCATGGTTTGTCATGGGTTTTTAAAATCTACCCTCTGGTAATTTAACATAGCTATTGAAAATGACCATTGAAATAGTGGATTTACCCATTAAAAATGGTGATTTTCCATAGTTATGTTAATTTACCAGAGGGTACCTCCCCCAAGGGTATTAGTTCATAGCCATCATTGACCCAAGGCCTCTCCCTTTGCACTTCCAGTGCTTGCCCGCGAGACGGATTTGCCACAAAGCTGGACCCTAGCCTTGGTGAATGGGGTTGGGTGGCTTTTTCGGCCATAACTTGGACAGAAATATGGGAATGGAAAATGGACTGCAACCAGCTAAGAGTCAAGATAATCAAGTTTTTTTGGTATTTTTTTTGTGTTTTTTTTGGTGGTTGGATGGATTCTAGTTTGTGCCGGAAGGTGATTTTAACGTTCACAGCTGAATCCAGAGTAAGTAACAAAAGCAGGATATCGGATGACCCGCTGAGCTCAAAGGTTGACCATAGGAATGGCAAAAAAGATTGTTGGGGTGATCATATAACTGATCACAATTTCTGCCAAAAAGCTAACTCTTCAACACGGAACGTGTCTCAATTCCCCAACCCTCAACATTCAACCCCCAACATCCCCCCATCCTCCCCATCCTCCCCATGTCAATTCAGCTTATGGTTACCTGGGTTACAAGCAGCTTCAGGACGCTCAACAGCTTCGAGGACGACCTTTGGCGTAGCCTGGCGGGATTTGCGAGTCACGTCTCGGATGAGAAACAGCGCTGCTATGCCAAGAAATGTCAGGACAATGGGTCTGGAAACAGATAGAAAGAGATGACTGCGTATGACTGCGTTATATATTAAATGTATGTTTGCGTATATTCATCTTGGTGGGTGGGAATTACCTCTGGTAAACTAACATAGCTATTGAACATGGCCATTTATAGTGGATTTACCCATTAAAAATGGTGATTTTCCATAGTTATGTTAGTTTACCAGAGGGTATGTGAAATCCATCATTTTCTGTTGGCCGTTCCATTTTCATGGTGCTTCCAGGAGTATTTTGTGGACTTCCAATGGGGCTTTGCCATCAACAAGGCCACGGATGCTTGTTGCGCAAGCGTGAAAATTAGGGGATGGGGTGAGGATGGGGATGTGTTTTTTCAGGATCTTACCCTCTGGTAAACTGTCACATAACTATGGAAAATCACCATTTATAGTGAACTTTCCCATGAAAAAGTTATGTGACAGGTTACCAGAGGGTAATATGTTAACATAGTCTGACTGCTCTTGACCATCAATCAACAAATTTATTGGCTGGTTAGGAGCCAATGTTATGTTGATCAAGGAGCCTGGGTGGTGGTTGAAATATCGTTTTTCTTGATTTTCCCTACATGAAAAATAATATGCTGATCCCAATTGACTTCATTTTCACAGGAGGGCTAGAACCAACAGCTTGAACTTGAAGTGAGCTTTATTCTTGGGTTGCATTTGGATGCTTATATAATCCCTTCCCTTCTTTAACAGCCCCTCAGAAACCATGGTTGAGGAGGGGATGAAACCACAAACACAGATGTATATAGCTGCCGGCTTTCACACACACACATATATATATATTATATTAATATATATTTAAGGGCTGCCGCCCCTGCCGCCGACCCCGGAAGCAAGTATGGTGGATTAGCTACATTTGGTTACTTGTTGAAGCAGGGAAATCTTGGTACCAACTTAAGAAATATATCAATTGCACCCTGCGAGTCGTAGATTCCGGGGTGCAATTTTTGAAGAAGCTGGTAACGTCAATGATACAGATAGAGTTGCTCACTGGTGACATGTCAGGACAAACATTGCAAACACGTTGCTAGTCAGCAGGGATGTGTTATTACAAACGTTCTTGTCATCCATTATCCTAAGTGCTTCAGAATGGCGCAGCCGCGTCTTTTTGGCTTGCATGAGCGTCGCTATTGTGCATTGCGAGAGCTTGGGGCTTTGGTCTTTGATGAGAGTGGCAAGGTGCAGGGAGTCTTGTTGCCCGAGAGCGTCTGAGCGTAGGGTTCTTCCAAGAGTGGGGGTCTGGGAAACATTTTCGCCTGTTTTCATGTTCATGTCTTTTCGTCTCTTCGCTTGTCATCTTCACATCGTCGCATCTTCTCATCTTAACATCTTCTCATCGTCACACCTTCTTATTCTCAGATCTTCTCCTCATTTTCTCATCTTGACCTCTTCGCTTGGCCTCGTACTCTCTTGCCTTCTTGCCTTCGGCTTCTTTTCGAAGTTGACGGATAAGAAATCTTAATATTGAAACATCCAAGGAA
>Ga0126342_10014529_pt1 | contig 13895 bp, 13 predicted proteins | sample Cyp1metagenome_FD_92528 | JGI IMG/M metagenome (GOLD analysis project Ga0126342, IMG submission 92528) | Coral microbial communities from Lord Howe Island, Old Settlement Bay, Australia - Cyphastrea 1 metagenome | ecosystem: Host-associated > Invertebrates > Cnidaria > Coral ...
AAATTGAATCTCAGTCCTCAGCAGCTTGAAGAGGCCCCGGCGCACCAGTGGAATCCTGAGAAAACTAATCTTGAAACTGCCACAAGTCAAGTTGCTTCAGAAAGAAGAGGAGAAGAGATGTGGGGATTCTAGACTAGTCTGTCTAGACCCTACCTAGATTTGATTAGCTGGCTGGCTGGCCAGGTACTTTAAAAATATAAAGACAAACAAAGCCGATAAAACACTGTCCTTCCCAAGACATCAAAAGGTAAGGTCAGGTAAACCAATAAATAAGTAAACCACCTGGTCACCTGCCTGTCGAACATGTATCCCCTGAGCACCATAGAACTTACCTGAGCAGAGCACCAAATCAAATGCAGCTGCAGCTTCTGGTTCCGCATTAGCAGGACGAATCTGTAAGTCAGCCTCCGGAAAAGACTAGGCCAGACAGCGGGAAATTATGTAACAATTGTGCGAGTGCAGCTGACAGCAGCCAGCTGGCTAGCACCTCGTCTTCATACACAGGTGGTGCAGGCTCTTGCGATGCTACTGCGCCCTGCCACAGGATTAAATACTGCCACTGGCCGGCCATATCATATGCCCAACAACATGTGCCAGTGCCAGTGCAGGTGAAATTGAAGTTGGAAGAAAACTTACTGTCCAACTGGCATGATTGTGCAGCCACACTTTTTCCTGCTGTGAGAAACAGCGCTGCGTGCTGGGATACTGGACTATCACGGACTATCACAAACGCCTGCGGCGCAAGCACTGGCCGCAGTGGGGGCACCTGCCAATTGCCTCGCAACCTTTGCAGTGGTGCTGGTACCTGTCATCCAGCGATCTCCCAACAGTGGTAGTACCACCAGGTGGGGGCTGAGGAGCATCTGAATCTTCTGAATCACAACTGCAACTGCCACCACTGCTCTGGCTGCCGCCACCCAAAGCCCCGGGGTTGGACGGACTGTTGGTGGGAGGCCCGGCCGCGTCATCGCCCGGGCCATGCTCTCCATCGGAAGAATCGCCTGGACGCCTTGCCGACGGTGCAGGTTGGCCTTCGACTTCGGCAATCCCCAGTGTTGCCCTCAACTCCTGCATTAACTCTTCTTCGAAAATATTCTGAGCAGGTGACAGTGTCAGGGGCGGTGATGGCGCCACTGCAGTTTCACTTTCTCCGCCTTCATCCCAAGCATGCGCATCAGCGTGTTGATCACCAGGCGCATTCCAAGTCTCTTCTTGGTCCTCATTCAGCATGTTCATGTCATCAGCAGTGGTGGTGCTAGAGGTGCTCGATGTGTCCTTCTCATTCTCATCCAAAGGTGGCTCATCACCAGCCCCGCGATCACCAGAGCCAGAGCTACCATTGTTATTGTTACCTTCGTCGCCTTTGTCGTCGCTATCACTGGGATCAGGATCAGAATGATCCGGAGTGTAGCTTCGGGCGAAATTCGCATTCATGGCTCAGAATTCGCTCGGTCACTCGGACTCAATTTTTAAAAGAGTGAGTGACAGAGTGACATCACTACAAACACGAAGCACACAAATCACACTCTAATACTAAATAAGTATAAGTATAAGGAGTAATAATATATAATAAAAATATAATATATTGTAGTACAATATAAATTTCAATATCTATGTCATGTCATGTCTATGTCGATGTCGATGTCAATGTCTATGACTGACTCTGTGACTCTGTGATTCTATGACTCGATACTGCTCTAGTCATCCCTAGTCCTAGTCCCTAGTCATCTAGCTACATCTACCGTCTACCGTCTATAATAGTACCTCTTCTAGCTAGCCCACAGCTTGCAAGTCAATGTCCATGTCTGACCTAGCCTAGCCGATCACAAAGGGTCAGAGCCAAAGCCCAGAGCGAAGTCACAGTTAAGTTGGGTTCGGTTTGGCAAAGATTTTTGAATTTGGCCTTGGAATCTTGGAATTCAGTTGGCTGACTGACATGAAACTTGAAATTTGAATCACAATTCCAAGTTGAAATTGAGGTTTGCACATCAACTGCACTGCACTGCACCACTTAGCTTTCAGAATTTCCGGAATGCAAATTTTGTGAAGGGAAGTAAGCGGGCGCCTCATCAGCAGCATGCTCAGGAGCAGCGCCAATGGCACTGATTGATTCCTCCTGTTCAAGAGGTTAGAAAATCAAATCGAAGCGAAGTCTGGAAATATTTCAGAGGTCAGTTCAGACTAGACTCAAAGACATCATCAGAGAATCAGAGAGAAGCGAAGTTGTAAACAAGCAGAAACTGACCTGTGACCTAACCTGACACGGACCTGACTATACTGTACTGCAAAAGCCACAGTCAGTCAGCCGAGCCTAAGTCTGAGTAAGTCGAGTCCAATCTAAGTTAGCAGTCTGAGTCTAAGTCTAAGTGGTATCCTGCTTACAGCGCGACAGAATTACCAATGACACACGGTGACTAGTCACAGTGGTGCTGTCTCCTCGTCTGGCCTGCTGGCAGCCTGAATGCATGCCTTCACCTTGCAAGGCACTGCTGGCACTGCTGGCACTGCTGGCACTGCTGTTTTTTTACTGATAATATGATACAGTGATGCAGTGATACACACGCTGCTACATCGTCAGGGGAACCGGCCTGCAAAGCAGCACTTGTACTGGTATTTGATTCCTTCCAGTTTGGTGGCTTGGCGTCTGCTGTCTGCTGGTGGTAAAACTGTGACCATCACGCAAACGCAAACACTGATAGATAGTCTGATAGTCAGATAATCAGTCAGATTCAGATTCAGTCACAGTCAGATCAGATGATGATAGATGATAGACATAGTCATAGAGTCATAGATAGACTATTAATTAGACAAAACAGCCGTGTGTGAGAGTACTGAGACTCTGAGACAGTCCTCAGTCTGAGTCATCTCTTCATCTGCCTGGTCCATGTTTTGCATTGCCGCGCTGCACTGTTATCTATAAGTCTATAAGTAGTCTACAAATGAAACACTAATTGAGTATTGACAAGTCAACTGCAATCTTGAACTGGTTCTTCTGTCTCCTTCAATGAAGTGCAAGATGAAAACATGTACCGGTACCGGTACCAGGCACAAGAAGTTACAACAAGTTCCTTGTGTTTTGAAGCTGGCGTTTTCCAAACTGACACAGCGAAACGTACGGCTGGCCTTGGCTGTAGCAACAACGGAAGCACAAGCACTGCGACTGGACCCTTGCCCACGTCTGTGCTCCTTTGATGCCGCTGTCACAAGTCTGAGTCTGAGTCTGGGTCTGTTTGACGCATGCATGCATGCTGCATGCTGTTTTTTTGCACATGGCCGACATGGCCCATGACTTTGCAACTACTCTGCCTCCTCCATTCCGTCGGTGAGACTAACTTCTCCCACTGCCTGCTCCAGTCCAGAAAGCAAAATCAATAATCAAATAATATCATCAGTAGATTCATATCATAAACATAACATGTCATTTACTTGGCAACTGCCGAATCAAAACGCCGCAGTCACAGAGTCTAAGGTGCACACTTCCAGGGGGTCAGCTAAAGCCAGAGCACCAGCTTCCCGGTGCACAGCTGTCGCTGGACCATTGTCCTCTTGCCGTCGCATCACTGACGGTGAGTCATACAGTGAGCCATACCGAGTAAAGAACAAATCCGCCGGCCTCCAGGCGTGTCTGATTCGACGGTTTTATTCTTGTTTCTGTTCTTCACTTGTACTTGTTCCTTTGTTCTCTTGCTGCGTGTTTTTGCTTCGTCTGAATCAAGGTCACCCCCCTCCCCCCTCTCTCTTCCAAGTACTACTAGCACCAGTGACTAGTGTACAAGTACTACTAGTTACTGGTACAAGTGCTAAGTACTAGTACTAGTACTAGTACTATTAGACTAGTAGATTTGTAGACTAGTGACTAGTAATAGACTAATAAGACTAGTAGACTAGTAGAGTAGACGAGTAGACTCTGAGTAGACTAATAGGCTAGTAGTAGTAGTAGTAGTAGTAGCAGTAGTAGTAACCACCACCACCGCCTCCACCTACTCCAGCTCCTTCTCCTACTCCTTCTCCTACTCCTAGTACTCGCCACAGGACGCACACGGTACTGATCGACCAGTACTCATTTTCTACTCAAGCTGCTTCTGATCTACGGCCACGGCTATGTCTTCGTCTCTTCTTCTCTCAGGCTTCCACCTAGCGTGCACGTCAACCTCCCTTGGTGCAATCTCTCTCCCCTGTCTCCTTCCATGCACCGGTCTGCTGTCAAGCCAGAGGCTCATATCATACATAGTACCTGTCGCTACTTTGCTGAGGGCGGTACTAATTTGGTCGGTATACGGTTATACGGTATACAGTATACAGTTGTTACAGCAAACCTTGCTAGACGAGCCGCTTCCGTTTTACGGCTTTGTCTTCGTCTTCCTTCCTTATATTATATTATATTCTTCTTATTATTCTTCTTCTCCTTCTTTTCTCTTCTGCTCTCTCGCGGGCTTCCACCTAGAATGCACATCAAACTGCCTTGGTGCCACCTCTCTATGGCCGGCGGGCTTGCCGAAGGCAATTAAATACCAAAGTCGACAGTCAAACTAAAGACTAAGCTAGGCTAAACGGCTAAACTGTATTACTCAGATTGCTCATATTATATGAATGTCACGCGGCATACGGCATACGTCATACAGTATGCAGCATGCAGAATAATGCAAGCCGTAGTCGTAGTCATAGAGTCAAACGGGAAGTCATATATCATATATAGTCATAGTATTATAGTATACTTAAACTGAAACTTAAACTGAAACTGTTTTATATTTATATACAGTCACAGTCATAGTCATTCATAGTCGTGTCATAGTCATATAAACAGATACAGTCGTAGAGAGTCTCTACATGCGGCGATTGAGCCTCTGTCTGGGCTGGAGCACCATCTGGTACAACGCCGGTGGCTCCACCCATTGCAGTGCGATTGGAGTCGAGTCGCAGTTGCAGTGACAATTTGAAATCTCACCATCAGCACAATGTGCAATGTGCAGTCTCAGTCCCAGTATGCAGTTACAGTTACAGTTACAGTATGTATTACGAATGAGTCAGGCCAGCGAGTGAGGCTCAGCCTAAGTTCATTCATAGGCGACTCTTGCTGTGCACAGCAGCGGGTGCACACCATCAAATAAAGAAGAAGTCACAGTCACAGTGTAGTCAGAAAATTAAATCCGAGTCTGAGTCGAGTCAAAATCCAAAAATTGAATCCCAAAGTGACCAAATCTTTACCCGATTATCAAAACTGAGAATCAAACACAGCTGCAGAGCAAGAACCAACACAGTCTGCCAGCCAGAATCCTGGCACCTGTCCTTTTTTAAAGGTCGCTTGTGCTAGGCGCTAGGCTGCGGCTAGCTAGGTATGTAGCTACTGCATGCAAGTTGACTGTGGCAGTGGCCAGTCTTTCACTGACAGTTGTGGACAGTCGAATCGAAGCCAATTGCATATGGATTATTGATGCATCACTGGAGCGTGGTCTGAATCTGGAAAGCAAAAATGCGGAACTCAGAACTCACAGCTAGTTTGAATGCGAGGTCCGGTTTGGTTTTGCAAAAATACAGGAACCGGAATCAGCATCAGGAATTGCATCATCACTTCACTCCTTCATTCTGATCAAGCTCCAAAATGGCCTTTACAAACTTGCAAAGCGGAGGGTGCCTTGCCTTGTGCAACTCATGAGGTCTGTGTCGGCATTGGCTGTTCAACTCAAAATCAAAATCAGTCGGTCAAAATGCTTTTCTGCTTTGACTTGACTGGACTTGACAGACTTGACATGTCTCAGCAGTGAGAGGAGAGACTTCTCTCATCTCACACTTTAACTTTGAGTCAAACAGAAACTCTAACACAGGCAATGTCAAAGTAGCACATGACGCAAATGCAAATCCCTCATGGGCCATCTCTAACAGACTCACTTGTTCTGCTGACCGGGAACGGATTCTGCTGCTGCAGCCCCCACAAGGAGCATTAAACTCCAACTAATGCCACAGCAGCACCATCAGCAGAGGAGCTCTGCAGAGACAAAGATTCCAATCATAGCAGCATTGTGCTGCCATTGTGGCAGCTCAATTTCCGCCAACAGTTGGAACAGCAGAACCAGCTGCTTTGGGATTCAACTCTGAAAGGGCTGCCTGCAAAGATGGTGGTAGCAAGTCCAAAGCCAAATCCCTCTTTACCAGCCTCTCCACGAAATCCACAACGCCGTCAACATTTTTGTTCTGCACGATCAACAAGCCTGCAGCTTTGACCCTGATTGAAAGGTGAAAGAGAGGTGCTGCGATCATGGTTCAGACTCACTCAGACTGTGACTTCAGAACTTCAGGCTAAATACAAGAAGCAACAACAACAACAACAACAAAAAATCAACAATTTGTATCAATTTGTAAGTTCACCTTGAGCTTTCCACACTGCTGACAAGAAGCCTGATTGGCATGCCAAAATGATCTTCCCTCTACTCAGCAGCAAATCAGCCTCTTCCGCCAGGCCCTTGATCGTGTCACTCAACTGTGTGGACTCATCGACGGTTTTTTGCCAAGCTGTAAACTTGCCATCACATTCCCTAAAGGCACTTCCCAAAGTAGTCAATCCTGCAGAAATTTCCTGCATCTTTTCAATGGAACAAGCCGAAAGCGTAGTATCCAGCAAAGCCCCTTTCACACCAATCAAGCTCTGCAAGCTCACCACTGCTTCACAAAGAGCTTCTGCAGGACCAGTCATCTCTGTTCCCCATGAAGAATTCTTCCTGTTCAGGAAGGTGTTGAATTTGCGCTGAACATCAGCATCGTTGAGGTCCAACCACGGCTTGATCTGGATGTGGAGGCTGCCAAGGGTGTCCAAGTCAGACTCACTCACTTTGCCGCCGTCCAGGTGCGACAGGATTGTCATAGCAACACGCTTTGCTGAAGTCCCCAAGAGCAACCTGATAGACTGATAGTCATGAGTCATTGTCATTGTCATAGTAGTCTATAGTAGTCATATTGACATTCATTATATTAAATTAACAGTTTATGAAACTATGAATATCATGAACATTTAAATGGAAATTTTGAAGAAATGTCTTGGTTTGAACTTTGAAAACTTTGAACTGTTTCACTAGTTTGTTTGAACTGAAAGTTCCACTATGCTGTTTGCAAAATGCATATGCAAAGCAAATGCATGCAAATGCCAAGTAACCGAATCTCCTCTGTGGCTGTGACCACATCTGCAATGGGACATCGATTGGTGTCAAAGACTGCATAGACAAAAGAAAGGTATCTAAGCTCATCAGCAAACGGGAATAGGACATCCTCTTCCTCTCGGGGCAGTTTTCCGTTATGAATCAAAGCCTCTACGAAATCAGCCACATAGACCAGGAAAGACCTCTCACTGAAGGGCAAGAACTGCATAAGTTTGGCACCGCATGCCTTGGGGTTGACTCTGCCAGCCATCATACTAAGATCACAATTTCCGTGGACAAAATCGCGAAGATTCATGAACGGCATTGGGATTGACACACCACTGCCACCATTCGAATCTGAAGTTGAAGCCTTCAAATCTGGGCTTGACAGTGCTGTCAAAATGCCATTGACCGTGTACTGCCCAATCCTGGAAGACAAAGTACTGAACAATGTCAAGGCTGCATCCTTGGTTTCTCCGTGTGAACTTTCCGGGTCAGAAGGTAGCAAGCAAGCTGTCTCCTTCAACAGAATGCAGTCCTTCACGGCAAACAAAGTGCGCAGTGCCGTGCTGAATAACTCTTACACAGGAAACTGTCCTGTCCTGTCTGTCTGTCTGTCTATCTGAGTGTCTGACTGTCCAGTCCAATTCCAATCTATATAGTCTGAGTCTGAGTCTCAGAGTCCAGTCTAAGCCTAGGCCTAAGCCGTCTAAGCCTAAGTCTAAGTGGCAGTGGCAGTGGTTCGTTCACATCCGTCGCGTCATGACCAATGATGCTGCGATGTAGCTAGTAGTAGTACTAGTCCTAGTCTTAGTAGTACTTTACGATCCGATAATGGATGCAGTTGAGCCAAACCGCCAAACCCGTCCTTCAGAGCTACCTCAACCTTGTCGAAGCAAAAGCCACTAGCTTCTGCCAGCTCAGAGTCCATGGGAGACAGGCGATCAATGAGCCCTTGCAACTCATTGGCTTTCTGGGTCGCCTCTTTGTCAAGCTTCTCTTTCACAAGTAGCTCGTGACATTCTTTGAGAATCCGTTTGTAGTGGGTCATTGAGGAAACACGGGTGATTGGCTTGTGGTAGACCTGTATCGTCTTGGATATCACCACAGCAGATGCAGTTTGCAAGATGTTCTCCAAGTCTGCCACTCTGTCGCCTTTCAATGAATGCACCAAGCCGTGCCAAACCTTCAAAGCTGCAGCTAAAGAAGGAGACAAGACCGCTTCCTCAAAATGAACCATTGACTTGGGCAAGAATGCCTGTAGAGAGGTAACTGCCGCATCAAATGTTGGGGAGCCCAAGATGCGAAGCAAAGTCTGCAGAATCCACTTGCTCTGCATTTTCAGAACCTGTGCAGCAAGCCACATGACAAGTCCAAAGCTGGCACACACAATATCGCAGGTAGTCTGTCTCTGACTGTGTCTCCTATCTCATATCTCTTCTTCCCTATGATTTTAAAGCTAACCAACTAAACCAGCCAACCGCGACGAACAAGCCTTCTCCACCTGCGATGCCACGGTCAAAGAGCCAGGGCAAAAGAAATAAAGTCTGATATGCGGCCATACCTGACAACTGACAAACTGAATAGCAGCATATCATGTCATAGAAGAAAAATCCATAATTTGACTTGACTGGACTGTTGACTTTAAGTTAAGAAGGTTGACCACCCCTATCACTGGTCGGTCAGTCAAGTGTACAAACTTCCAATTCAATGTCAATGTTCGGACAGTTAGTCTCTACACCCCGCCCTGCTGTAGGCTAGGCTGCCCGGCTGGCAGATTGATTAAATGCTAACAAGGTACGCGTTGTCGATGGACGGAACCTCTGTCTGAGGATCTTCAGGCGGTGGCGGAAAAAACAAGATTTGATGCAGCTTCGCTCCAGCACTTGCATCCATCACTGCACAATCTTCAACTTTGGGCTTCACTGCAGCAGTGACCCAAGCCTGACACATCCAGATCCATTCATCAAATTCACAGGAGGCATTGGTTGGCTTTCAGATCATGAAGCAGCAAATCACCCATTGAGACAATGAAAATATGAAAACAAGAATAGTAAGGTAATAATTTAATAAATAGAAAGACTCAGACTCAGACAAACGAACAGACAGAATGACAGAACATATTAAGAAACAGATATACAGAGAGACAGCGAGACAGAGAGAGAGGAAGAGAAACACAAACAAACTCCTGAGTCCAGACTCCAGACCCAATCCCAATGTGGTGCCTGAACCCAATGCAGCGGATAACCAATCCACGTGTCTGCAACCAATTTCTCCACGGAAGCATTGATCCTCTCAATGGCGGTTTTCAAAATATCCTCGGCAATCGATCCCGACTTACCAGAAGAGATGGCTGTCTCCTTCAAAGACTTCACCGCTTCGAACATATCTTTGAGAGCCATGATCCTTGCACTGAAGGTAGGCTCTTGCGCAGTGGCTGCTGCTGGCTCAAACTCCAACCTTTTGTCGACCCTGGAATTGATCTTCTGAAAGGCTTTGACAGCATTCTTAAGCTCTGTGTCTTTGACTTTTCCTCCATCTGACGACAGCATTCGCTCCAGAGTGCAAATGAACGGCTTGATCTTTGTGACTTCTGCCGTCCACTTGGCTTTCTGCGTGTCCTTGCTGTACTTGGTCGGCATGGCCAATGGCGATCCAGCAGCAGTTGATGCAAAATCATCCGCTTTGAATGGCTGGCACTGAGACCAATGCTTGCGAGAGACCAATTCAATACCAGTGGTGGCATCCACCTTTGTTGGCGGAGGGCTGGCAGGCGTCACATGCCTTGTGGCAGGAGCAGAGCTGGCACCTGCACTGGGTAGGGGTGGAGCTGCAGCTGGATGCTGAGAAGAAGTTGCGCCTGGTGCTGCAGCCTTTGCCTGTGAGGCCGGCCCTGGTGCAGGTGGTGTAGCCTTCTGACCCTTCTTTTGCGGCGATGACTTCAAAGCCACTTGCAGGCTGGTCTTCTGAATCTTTTGCTTTGGCTGGTGCAAATCAGAATCAGTAGCTGTTGCTGCGCTGGACCTCTTTGTGCACGCTGGTGCCGGCACTGATGATGTTACCATGGGCTTTGCATCACCACAAGTGCTGTTTCTCTCATCATGCGATACTGCATCGTCCATATCATTGCAATTGCCTTCCTCCATGTCCATGGCTTGCATATACAACAGCTCATCCTCTTCATTGATGTCCTCAGCTGCATCTTGTTCAGTGCTCTTCTTTGCCTTTTTTGCCTTGGAGTCTTCCTTCTCATCTTCTGATTCGGCATCGCTCTTCTTCTTCTTGTCTTGCCGGAACAGAGAGCATTTGGACTTGGGCACTAATAGCATTTGAAGAATGCGGTTAAAAAAATGTCAGTAATTAGTAATCACGGTGTTGCTACAACGGTCGTGAAGTGATCATGTGAGCATGGCAAGTTTCAAGAAAAAACAAATTACAAGCTATACCGAGCACACAAAACACCAGAGGTCTACAGTAACCTCACTGATTGTCAGCATTGAAGTTAATAAACAGTCAGTGACATAATTTACACTGTACTGTACTGTACACTGACAATCAATCTGAAAACTTGATCATTGATAACTGATATGATATTGCTGCTGCGGCCTTCTTCATCCTGTCTCATCTTTGCAAGGGCCTCTTCCATGGAAAGGCCCGTGTTGGATGCTGCCGCCTGTTGCAGCGCCATCTGTTGCTGCTCCGCGAAGGAGTTGTCCCTTGGCTGCTGAATGCCGACGATGTTGAGCAGAAAAAAAATATGATTCTGATTCTGATCATGATCAGAATTTGAATTAGAATTTAGAATTTGATGAGATGAGAGGTGGTAAGCCTCAAGAGCTGCTGGAGTACGGCAGTCCGCTAAGAATGCAGTGCAGTTAGCTAGGGCTAGCAAGCTGTTGCAGAATCAAAGTTAACTTATAGACTAGTCGTCCTAGTCATAGTTAAGTTATCGTTATTATTGTGCACTTGAACAATGAAATTTGAAAATCAAATTGTCAAATTCAAGGAGTACCTAGGCCAGTCTGATCGAGCCAGTCACTCAGTCAGTATAGTAATACTGAGTTGAATGCAGCCAAGAGGCAACTGGTCGCGTCTTAACGCATCGATGTCGTCGTCGAGTACCGAACAATCCCCGATCTGTTGATCATTGCTGATTGATCCCTGCCAATACCCCTTTTTTAACTTTGGGATAAAGACCGCCTGGCATTTCTGCTGCGTCACAGGGTCTACAGTTGTGGTGACTCGATGCCCCAGGCCATTGGTGTTGACGTCACCAAAATCCTGGCGACCAAGCCAGGCTAGCTAGATGATCTATAAATCTAGATTGATTGACTGATTGATTGACTGATAGTGAGAAGAATATGATTTGATTATTTGATTATTGTCAACTATAATTATAATCATAGGAGTCATAGGAGTCATAGTTATATGAAAATATTAATTATTAGATTCTTAGATCAGATTAGATTAGTTCATAGTCGCTAACAGAAACAGAAGATGATATCACATGCAAGTCATCACATCATCGTCATTGAATCATCTCATCAATCTTTCAGCCCCAATCAAAACCAAAAAACATTAACTATGACCATTGCATTGAAAGGTCATGTTCTACGACATCCATGTCAATGTCTATGTCGACAAGTTTGTCATACAGCCATACGGCCATACAGTATGTCTGTGCCATGACTGTGACAATGACATGACAGTCAGACTGTCTGACTTAAAAAGCCCAAAATAAAACATCCACAGCTCCACAACCACAGTCGGTCTTGGGCGTACTGGTCCAACGAGACAAAGGTTCCCTTCATCGAATTCCTTACGCTCATCAGGCTGACCTTGTTCACGGTTCTGTTTCGCTTTTTCACCCGAGCCCTCCCTGTCGTAATCTTCTCATTCACTTCATCCATGTAGACAGCTCGGACTCAGGTCAGAGGCTCGTGACAAAAAAACAAAACATTCTGAGACAGTGAAACATCCCACATCCACATCAGCAAAAGAGTCGAGTCTAGAGCCTAGAGAGTAAGAATCAGAGTTCAGGCTTCAGAGTCCGTGTCAGTGACTGTGGGTACAAGTATACAGTTACACAGTCACAGTATCAGTTGCAGTATCATGACGGTATGGGCAAAGCCACAGCCACCGGTGGAACTGAAACTTAACTAGTTGAACTTGAGACATGATTCATAATAATATATTATATAGCCAAACGCCAACCGATTTCAAACAACTCACAGCAGCAGATTAGCAGATCTGAATCTGAGTCTGAATCTCAGTCTGAGTTGTGAACCTGGCAAAAACTCCTTCTCACGGAAGTCACCCTCCTCCAAATTCTCCATGAACTTATCCTTCTTTGAGCCGGGCCAACCGCGTCGCCCACAGTCAGCGCAGATGCGACACAAGAGGCCTGACACTCTGTAGACACAGACTCAAGATAGAAGACCGAAAACCAAAATTGTTGATCATGGATCATCTCTAGACTCTAGACGACTCTAGACTATGTCCTATAAATAATTAATACCATAGCCATCATATATCATATATCATATATATATAATTATATAATATATATCATAAATGTCATTGTCACTGTTCTGTTCTGAATTCTTGAATACTTGAACTTGAACTGGATATTTCTTAGCTTATCGGCTTATCAGATCAAGGACAAGCAGCGAACGGCAAACAAGCTGTCAGTAAGTAAGTGAATGTTGTAGCAGGCTTTGCACATGCCACAAGGAAGCCACTCCACGTTTTGCCTTTGCAAACCCATTGCGATACACACCAGTCCAACCAGTCCTGCCTGTGGGCTGTTCCGTGGTGATGCCAATCTCGGACATTTTCTTGGTCAATTTGTAACTCCCCGCTGCCCACCTAAGTTAGCAAGTAGAGCCAGGGCAAGAGAGACCGTCACCGTCAGAGTCACAGTCAGTAAGAAGTCACAGTCGTACATAAATGTCATCGAACCACAAAATTACAAATCATAACATCAAAATTACAAATCATTATCACTGATCACTGGATCACTATCACTATCATGCCGTTTGGAAGTCAGCCAATAGCTAACAAAACTCGACTAGTTGACTAGTTGAAGCTGCCTTGACAAAGGCCCAAGAGTTCTTGTCACAACAAAGTAGCAACATTCAACAACTCCACAACTATTTTGCTTTGAAATCAATAGTCGCTTTAATCTTAAGATTTGAGAACCCTTTTCCTTGCATGTGAAATCAAGAGAACAGCTGACAAGCCGAGCCGCTCTACAAAGTCTCCAGGAACCAAAGGGTCTGTATCATGTGTTGTTACCTGGCAACCCTTGCAAACCAAGCGAAGCAACGGCTTTGGCCGGATTTTCCTCCCCAAAATTGACCTGATACCCGCGGGGGTGAGCATGACGTTGCCGATCACTGGCAAGCTACCAGGTACCATAGGCCCTTGGCCTTGAACTTGGTTGGGCTGACCACCCTGATGGCCCAGGCGAACTCCCCCCGCAACGTCCGCATCTAAAACATCCTGTTGATCTCCTTCTCCTACTTGAGAAGGTGCCACCTCAGAAGGAGGAATGACATCCATCGGATCGGCAGGTTCCATGATGAAGTATCGAAGGCCGAATTCACAAATTGGTGAAGAAGCCCAGTTTCCAACCTCAATGCACGGAGTGAGCATGGCTGCTGAATACAATATATTATAGTATCAATAAAAACTATATATATATATATATATATATATCAATAATAAAAAATAAAATAAAATATACTATAAATCATATATATATAT
>Ga0126342_10014530_pt1 | contig 13893 bp, 15 predicted proteins | sample Cyp1metagenome_FD_92528 | JGI IMG/M metagenome (GOLD analysis project Ga0126342, IMG submission 92528) | Coral microbial communities from Lord Howe Island, Old Settlement Bay, Australia - Cyphastrea 1 metagenome | ecosystem: Host-associated > Invertebrates > Cnidaria > Coral ...
AATATTTACTTCTAAAGCATCGTTTTCTATCTTACGCAACTGCTCCACAGCAAGTAAACGCATGTTGGGGCGACTTTCCCGGGAAGTCCCCCCCAACTAAACGCAAGATTTTGGATCGGGCGGAGTGAGTTCACTATAATCGAGTATACAATATTATACAATTATTTGACAGCATAGTGCATACCTGGATATTCATTGGTTACAAATTTCTTTCCAGGGCAGATTTTGATTTGATTTCTGTCCATTTTCTGTAGATTTGCCCATTTCAAAATAAAAATGACCATTTCAAGAAAAAAATGCCACTTCATGTTTTCATTTTTGAGTGATGATGAATCTGCCGGGTATTTCCGCCCTTTTCCCGGGTATTTCCGCCTTTTTCCCGGCCCAGAAAAATCTACACATGTTTACGCAAAGTAGAGTAAGATCAGCCCAAAAGGCACGAAATCCAAAATTGGCCACAGTAGTCAAAAAATGACCATTTCCAGCAAATCCGCCCTAAGGGCAGAAATCTTGCAAACGGACAATTATTTGTGTCCTTTCGAAGATCCAGGTATAGTATATCATAGTATTAAGGTGTATTCAGGCTTTAACTTCATCAAGAACCACTGGATATCATCATCCAATTAGATTGGATACATGTTCACTGTTTTTCAACCTGCAACCATACGAAACCAGCAAATCTGAGCATGGCTTAAAATGTCGGCAAAACACATTGATGATTGAAATTGCATCTTGAAGTTCAAAGTGGTCTGAGATTCTGAGGCACAGGTCTATCATGGTCTATCCAAAGAAGTACTTGGATCTGAATAGAGAAAGCGCATTCTTGCGCAGCTTGATTAGACTTTGGTCACGCCGGTCCTCGCAGAAATCCATGATGAAGGCCCTGCGTGAAACGTGACCTGCAGGACACTCAGCGAATCTATGGTGCCGTCCGCCCAAAGGGGGGAACGTTGGAAAATGCTGCAGAAAAACAACGTCACGAGGAGCCTGAAAGATCTGCAAAAACTGAGGTCGCTTGAAAGTTATCCTGCTATCCTGAGTTCATCCCTTTTATTGGTCTTATGATTACATGCATTTTATGGGTTAGTTAGTTACGATTAATTCATAATCCACAACGAACTAGATGGAGGTTTGCCAAAATGGGGGTACCCCTAAATCATCCATTTCAATAGGATTTTCCAATATAAACATATACACTATTATCCGATACTATACGTATATAATCGTATATAAATCATCCAGCTATTAGGGTATCTGTATCTCCATTTTTGGAAACCCCATAATATGTCATTGGTATGTCATTGGTATTTGGTATGATCCCCCATGCCTTCAGCCGCGTGCCTTCAACTTCTGTTGGCACCACCACGTTGACACCCGCAGCTTTGAGTCCGCGCCGGACCTCTCGAAGATTCTCCACCTGGTGGAGTTTGGGGGATTTGGAGATGATGAGGAGATGATAGTTGTACTGTTTCCAGAGAACCCAAGATAAAACATGAGGGCTTCCGATGGTTTCTCTGGATTTGGCGTAGTTACAATGTAAGTACCCAATTTTTTTTTCCAATTCCGATTCTCCATGGATTTTCACGGCCTCACGGTGAAAGTCGAGCTCGTGCACCATCTCCTTCATCCAGCCTTCCGTGATGGTCCTGACATCATTTTCGGATTCAATGGGGATCAACGGCCATCGAAAAAACGATGGAAAACCATTGGAAAAACAGGGAAAACCAATTTGACTCACTTTTTTTGGGGGGAGCAAATCCATGACATCCATATTATTCAATGTGTCCATTAATTACGCATTCTTGTTGAAGGTAGAGTTTCAAGCCGAAATGTCTCAGAAACGCGCCGGTCTCACTTCACTTCATCCCAATCTGAACCACCAAGCCAGCAACTGATGGCGAGAACGCGCCTTGCGTCAGAAGATGTCAGAATGATGTAGCAAAAATGATGCCAATATATGCCAATAGAGAGCATTCGTATCTCCATTCTATGTCCACAACTATCCTTGATCTTTAGGCCCTTTGGATCCACTACAGTGGCTTCACCAGTTTTTTCATCCAAGCTGCTTCAGAGCATCCAGATCCAACAGCATCATGGGCTCAACACCTTCATGTTGAAGCTTCACGGCCACCTTGACTGTGGGTCAGTTCACCCATGGAATTTCCCTGGTGTTTCGCACCAAAATACCTGGTAGTTCTTGATGTTCACCCGGTTCACCCCCACCAAAATATGCATAATCGGTTTTGATCCCCAGATGGAGGCAGAAAATCGGAAGATTTCCCTGTGCTCTGCCAGTGCCTGCTCTCCGCTCTCGCGCATGATGGCTTTGTGCACCTGCTGGAATTTTTGATTCACTGTGACTTGGGACTCAATGTTGAATGAGTTTCCATCCTGAAGTGGTTCAATTTGTATTAACTGGGACCATTTGGGTTTATAAGTATTGTATTAACTATAACCACTATGGTTAATTGTGACTTGGGACTCAATATTGAATAAGTGGGACTCAATTTGTCTCTTTTTGTGATTTTATGTGTAGCAATTTCCATTCGTTGTTGTCTTCCTTCGTTTCCTGTCGACACTTGACAAATGCATTGACAAATGCATCAAGCACCTGTGCGATGCTGGCAGAAGCAACTGGATCAAACTCAAATTCAAGGAAGATGTCCTGGCATTCAAAGAGGCTTTCAATGCCCAAAAAAAAGAGAGCGTTGCTGGAGCCGCTGGAGCCTTGAAGTTCTTTCCAAACTCCGCCTTCAAAGCGAGTTCACAGCAACTTGGCATCGCAAACAGGCTGTGGCTGTGGCGGCACTCCGGCCATCTCCGGCCTCCAGCATAGCCTTGACATAGGTGTCGCTATCTTTTGGCGCACAATCCTGAAGTTTCTTCAAGTGATCGGTCCAGACCTCGATGGCAACGATGCTCCATGGATCCCGAGGTCACCGAGGGCACCGAGGTCCCAAACCAATGGAGTCGCGGCCATATTGGCCAACCACTGGCCAGCCTTCACGAACAATCCGCCCAAGGCCTCAGGTTGTGGCAAAGGAGCCATATATAAGTCATACTCGCGTATAAATGTAGGGTTCATAGATCCCATTCAAAAAGGGTTATAACATGTTATAACATGTTATAACATGTTATAACCAGGTGATAACCAGGTGATATCCCATTTATTCAGAGTTATCCTACCGTTTCAAAGGGTTACATAGTTTTACAAGGTTTTACGTAAGTGCTTTGAGGCACCGTTGTTCTAAACACCCGACTCCGACTCCGAGGGATGGGTGGGGTGATTTCACATTGAGCTGGGCACTGCAAAGCGGTTGCTCAGGAAGGGAGCAACGATCCGGTCTGCTGGATCCTCGCTGATCCACTGCTGGGGATATACCGGCCAAAACTGGAACCAAAACTCAGGGGAAAAGATAGTTTGATATGGGTGCAGTTATACTATGAACCAAGACTGGCCGATACGAGACACCCCTAACTTGGGTAATTGCTGAATGAGCAGAATTCACGAGGTCTGAACTTGCGATATCCTCTCCAGAGGTTCTTCCGGGCTCCCCGACATACATCCATTCAGTGGCTTGTTGACTTGACAGTTTTAACGCCTGCGTCTCCAGTGCCGCTACACTTGAAAGTAAAGTCACATCAACAAGCACTGACATGCCTTCTGCACACATTTGCAGCAGAAGTACAAAGCGATAGGAAAGGCGGCAGTGACCTGAAGAACAAGTATCCACATCTGGCCTCACACAATAATGTGGAATATCATATACAATGCCGGCGAACTTCCCCCAACGTTGCAGTAGAATCTCCTTTTGAACGATTTAGATGATCTCGTTCAAAATATCGTGCCAAGTGCTACATCCTAGGCAAGAGGCGTAGATCTCAGTCAAACGCCAAAAGTAGCCTGGCAGAACTGTAGTGGTGCACATCCTTTACTTTAGTCTTTGGATGTCTTTCGAAAGCATAAGTTGCCCTTTAATTAGTCTTTGGTGGCAAAACTTGTCAGAGAGGCGATAGCTTTGGAGGCTACGCACGTAGACAATCTTGGCAGGCAACAGCTATGGAGGCCAGCCAGAGTGGAGCAAAACCTCTGGGATGTCCACAGAAGCCGCAACGAAGGCACAAAAGGCCGACAAGCCTCGGATGTGCGATGATAGGATTTCATGGCTATGGCGGGTATGGATCAACATGGATCAACATTGAAGGCCCTGAGAACCTGAGAGTATGTTTCTACGGATGAATTTCTGAGGACACATTGACATAATTTTCACCCGTCCCCAGACTCAGCACATGGCTGGGGTGGCGTTGCACTGCTGATGCTATCTCAGAAGCATGCCAAGTTTGCAAACTGGCCAGAGAGCATTGGATAGCATCCAGATTGGCTTGAGAAATTGACGAAGGTTGAATTTCCAACTCCAGGTCTGGTTCATCACACAGCCGCCGATCCTGACACAAAGCTCAAGCATCTCCGTATTGAAGAGCTTGTGGGCCTCAGCTGGTCTTGAACCCTGGCGACACCTCAATGATCTGATCTTCTCCATTTCGGCCCTCAAGCTAGATTGAAAACAACATTCAGGAGAAATGATCCCAAATGAATGGCACCTTCACTGTCAGCTCTTGATAATAGACTAAAATGTGTTACCGAGGAAAATTATTATTCAGTATGTCTGATTGTGTCACAGCTTTTGTCTGCAACAGCTAAGACACGCTGACTGACGGATACCCAAGTAAATTACAAAGTAAGGTCATGACCCAAAGCCACAGGGCTGCAACGTACACGATGCTGGTGCATAGCAATCGAACCTGGGACACTTTTTGACAGCTATTCGTCATCTGACAACAAAAAATTGGATGCTTCTCAGGCGGCCCAGTCGCTGGGCGGAAAAGAGTGAGCAAAAGAACCTCCAGCTTCAGCTGTGGCAAAACCATGAGGGCTGGTAGAATTGGAATGATTTAGATCAATGTTTAGCAATGTTTAGCATGGCCATTGAAGCTTGAGCTCTCGGCTGATACTGCAGTGAAAAGGAAAATGAAGAGGTGGTCTGTAGAAGACGAAAATCTGGCACAGCGTGGCCGGTAGATACAGCACAGTAGGCTGCGAAGTCTCAGCCCACCTTCCTCCAAAGGAGGACAGGGCAGCAGCATGGAGCCTGAGATTTGGGGCTTTCAATTAGCAGAGATGGTCTTGTGGATATACAGAACTTACCATTGCTGCAGAATCTGATGCGTATCATCCGATGCCTGTCATCTGCAAGGGCTCCCAGGAAGATGGCTGCACACAAAAGCATGTGCCGAGTGACCTCACTCCAAATCAATGTGTCCAAATGCTGCTGATGTTTCCTGTAAGTACACCCCTGCGTGTTGTCAGCTTTTAGCTGCTCTCCTTGAGGGCAGGACAAAGCCGAGAAGTTTGTAGAACCTCAGCTTCTGTGTTCTGCAGAGTTGGTCTTGATTTCTGTCAGCCCAGCGATGTTGGGATGCCCGTTTCTACGCAAAAGTCTGTTTCCCAAGTCGCAAGCAAAAGCATGGACAAGGCGTAGAAGCCTTCAGAGCATGTGCTTCGCAGGCACTCGCATTGTGATAGCATCGAAAACTGCGAGTCTTCTGTGACAAGCAGAGGCTATCCGCAGTAAGAGTCTCACCACGTTGGTTTTCGGCTTCTAGTGATCGTTTCTCTGCTGCTACCACACGATCCCAGAGCCTCTGCAGTCAGCTCTTCATTCTGTGAGAGGTACAAATTTGCTGCCAAGTCCAGTGGTCAATGATAAATCGTCACAAAGAAAATTACCTTTTTGGTGGGTATACCCATTCTGAGCCACACCTAAATGATTCCCAGTGCCAGTACAAACGCTGTAAAAGTGGTGCCTTTTCTCTCTCTCGCTTGGAGGGGACGCCTAAGAGGTAGCGGCTGTCGTTTCAACGGAAAGTACCATCAAAAAAGCCGAAACACAGAACCCTGCTTGGCCACAAATCTCAACAGCTGTGCTCCTGACTGGGATTTTGGTTTTAATCTTGGAAGCCTTGCGTCAAGTTGACAGCCACATTTATCAGCCTATGGGCGTCTCATGGCACGCTCCAAAGTTCAATTCCGGAGAGTCCAAATAAAAAATGGGGCCATCATTTACCATCAATCCAACATACCTGCTTCGCATCAAGTCCCATCTAGCTGAAGTTGGGAATCCAACTCACCGTTTGAAGGTCACTAGGGGCAACACCAGAGCGGCTTGGATTTGAGCCGCCAGCAAGCCTGAATCGCTGCCATGCTGCTGGTACTCACGTCCAACGAGTTTCCATCTGTTTTTAACGTATCCTGGTGATGGTTTTTGTTGGGTATGGATCAATACCTGAGCGATTGGCCAAATGTTTTTGGCTTTCCGGTTTCGCTTCTTGGATTCCCAGCGCCAATGTCAGGTTGCAAGAAGACAAAAGGAAGAGAGGAAGAGGAAAGAAAAAGGAAAGGGAAGAAATTCGGAAGAAAGGAAAATGAAAAAGATAAAAGAGGAAAGAAAAAGGCAAGAGAAAAGAGGAAAAGGAGGAAGACAGGAAGAGGAAAGAGAGGAAGAGGAAATAATGGGTAAAGGAAGGGGAAAGGAAGGCGACAGGAAGAGGAAAGGAAGGTCTTGGTCTACGCTGTTTTCGTGAAACTTGGTTTCGTTTTGGCTTCGTTACAGATCTCTGAGGGAAACCGCATTTCAAAAGAAAAGGATAAAGAATGAAAAGAAGTGGAATTGAAAGGAACGTCGGAAGGATCAGAGTGAAAAGAAAAAACAAAAGGAAAAGAATGCAAGGAGAACGGAAGGAGAAAAGGAGGAAGCCGGAGCACAAATTATTTTCCAAGAAAGAGGCTGCGTTTCTCGTTTGCCAGCTTTTTTTCCAGGCAAAATGCAACGTTTGTTCCGCTATTCCACGTTGATCTAAAATCGTGACCTCCGCTTTCCTATCAATACATTATCAAATACTATATTCATTGCAATCTCCGGAAAAATCCGGAAATCTTTTTGGGCCTATGGGCTATGGGATATTCATGGATATTCCTATTCCTATCTTTTCCTCTAATATTCATCTGGGTAAATTATCACATTTCACTAACCGGAATCTTGCGGCCATTTGGGGATGATTCCCCTGAAATAAACCATGATTCCCAGGGCTCGGTCGAACAGGGTTCGGTCGTGATGAAATTGACCCAGATTCATCCATAAATCCCATCAGAATCTCCCCACCATCCCCACAGATCCGATCTGCCTTCCACATCTGTTCCAGCTGGAGAGGCCGGAGATGCCGTGGCCCTGAGCCAGACACATCAGACACCAAAAAAAGTGGAGCCGTAATGGTTTATGATGGTTTATGGTCAAAAATGCCGGTTTAAAACATTTTATAACCAAAAATTTTATTTGGAGATTAATAATGATTAATATTCAAAGCAACAATACCAGTATGATATATATAGGTGCCATGGTCAAGTTACTTGCGATGAAAAAGGGTTGTGGCCATCCCGCGGGAATGCCAGCATTCCAAACATAGTGACCATCCCCCCGCCTCTATGGATCCTACACATTGAGCCACATCGTCCATTGTGAGGGTTTTTCAGTGCTGACACCAACAAGACCAGACAAAAATCCATGGGACATTGGAGCAAAAGTTCACACTTGGATGGAACATATCGAGTGTATTCGAGTGTAAAGTAAAGTTTTTCATAAGTTCCATTGATTGGTGTTCGTCGAATCTTCATCAACATTGTTAGTCCTTAGTGATCTTAGTGCAGCTATTAGAAAACAGTTGTGTTCAATTCAAGCGATTCATCAAACTTGAGATTTGCACTGCGGAGGAAATGATGCAGCATTTTGCACCTCACAGCAGAACATCAGTGCCGTCGTTGGGAAAGTCTTTTCCAACAAAAAAAATCGGAGCATCAGATCTGAGGGCTGATCAGAAGATCCATGTCCACCAAATGAGGCTCTTGAAGTGGCCTCAACTTTAGAAACGAGTTTCATCGAGTTAGTTTCACATTGTTATCATTGTTGCTGTCAACCTCTGGTACCCTTCAAGCTTGCCCTTCACAAATGTCTTGCCATCAGTCATCTCAAAGAGCTTGCGACGAAGCTTTCGTTCATGACAATGCTACCCCTGAGTGGATGCTCGCTGAATTCAACAAAGCTTAAAGCTGTGAAAGAGAGCATCGCTGGCATCGCTGGGCCCCAAGCTGGAATGGTGCACCGGCATGGCAACCCCTCAAATTTCCAAAGCAACTCTGAAATAATGCATAAACAAGTGCATGTTTTACCAATGTCTAAAATTAATTGTCAAGTGCCAATACAATGATGATATTCAATGCACGTCAGGCAAATTTTGCATGGCTAAGCTGTTTGGGGATTGTTGAGGGATGCACAGGCACTTGCGGCTGTGTCTCCCATGGCTGCAAATCGAGCACTGGCCACAAACCAGAGAGCCGCAAGTGCCTGGAAAAGCCGGAGACTGCAAGCCAGTAGAACAGCTTTGATAGCTTCAAAACAACTCAAAAAAAATCACTGAGCCAGCAGTCGGCCACTGATTTATGCACATTTGGGTATGGGTCAAAATTAAGGACCTGGGGGACCACAGATTTAAGTTTATTTTCAGTATTAACATGTATTAACCATCCAATAACTGGGGTACTCAATTTTGACTCATACCCATTTGAGTTCCACACGACAGTGATGCTTCAATCGCAGCAGCGGCATCCTTGGGGCCATGAAAAACACGCCATCGCTGTGAAAGCCATCGTGGCCATTGTTTCTCTTTAGGGTCGAGGCCATGCCCGGCCGCAAAGCACCTGGGATTCCACTGGTTGAGAACGGGACTCCTATGATGGGGTAATTAATATGGTATTAATTAATATGAATATGGTAAAATATTCTTAATATAAATATGATATATGGTATAATATTCTGCAACAAACCACATAGTGTAGCTCCATGTAACTCCCCTATAATACTCAAACAACAGGGGTTTTAGTCGCTGCTCATGGTGTCCTTGGGAATGTTGAGATGCTTCGATGTTTCTCAGCGCCAGTACTGAGGATATCACGCAGCTTGCTGAAGCATCATTGGGCATCCATGAACCGTAGAAGGATGACTGCATCATGGACCTGCATACCATCAAAGCATATCATGGACAAACCAGCAAGATAGTGGAACGTGATGGAACGTGCACGTTCAAACTGGATCTTCGGAAAGGACGATCAAACCAGGTTGACCGTGGGGATCTGTGGGGGTAGGTTTGAAATGTGGAATCTCTTGGCCTTTTTGAAGGCCGTCCGTGTCATTTTGCTCCAGCTTGCCACTGTACATGGCACCATGTCGATGTCGATGGGACCTAAGGCCTGGTGCATCAGCTCCTTCAAACGCCGACTGATACGCTTTGTCAGTCGGAGGTTGCAAGCGCGGTTCCAAGAGTCCCGCGGACCTGTGAGATTTGAAATCTCTAAGCGAAATCGAAACTTTGCGTATTCCGCCTGCGTTTGCGTCTGCGGCTTCTGTTCCACAATGGATTTGCATTCTCCTTTTCTACGCTCATGGGCAGCCCCAGATTTGCATTTTTGTCTTTGGCATTTGGGGTGAACTGACATTGTAGCTGCACCATCTTTTCAAAAGGTCGAAGGAGTAAAGATTTAATGTGTGCTCCGTCATTGCCCTCCAGAAAGTTTAGAGCTTCCGAAACGGCTTCCAGAGTTGACACACATCCTGGAGCTGGCTGTTGCCTCCAAATATATCCACTTTGTTTGTGAGGGAGGCTTACCCTGGGAAGTGCTTGCAACCACGTCGAACGGTTCAGCATGATTTTTGCTTGCCGCCACCTGGCATCAATGAGGATCAAGGTCACCGGAGACTTCGAAGCGATTTCCGCAACATCCGATGCCTCTGGGCCTGGATATAACAAGAAACACTGCCGTCCTCCCTGGCACAGCTGCTCATGCAATGCGGGATGGTCCTCCGGGTCTGGAAATACTTTCCCAACAAATTTGATGATCCTCTTCAGACAGAGTTCCAGTAGTGGACCGGTACAGAGAGATCGTTTCAGTTCCTTGGGATGGGTGAATAGCACAACTTGGGTGTCAGTTTCCACCACTTCCGGAAGTGCCTCGCAAAGGCAAACCCTCTGGGGTCGCAAGCAGTTTGGGCAATTCCTCTTGGGAACTGCATCTTCAGCAGCTTGGGCAACATTGTCAATAGCTTCGGGTTGGCAATCTGCCACAGATCCCATTTCCGGTGCCACAGATCCCCGGCCGACGCATCGCCTGGACTTTGCAGGTGCTTTGCATCTGATCCCAAGACAAAGGCTGACCGTTACTGCAAGTCCTTTGGGTTCTTGGTGTGCAGCACATCTGGCAGCCAATCTGGCACATCCGAGAGGTCGACAGGCACTGGCACATTGCAGGTTTTGCCCAGGAACCAGTGCGCAACACTTCGGTCGAAAGAAGGGATGCATTGCAAGCAAGGCGGATGCTCATCCTTGAGCCAAAGGACCAGAAGAGCAAAAGGACACCCGTTTGCCCAAAGATAGCAGCACTTCTGACTAGTGCATCCATCCCAGGATTAAGTTCAGAATCTGTTTGTGGGTCGGCAAAAAAAAGCTGGATTGCAACATACATGTATTCTATTGCATTCTACTATTCATTTGTACCTGAGTGATCCTCCTATGGTTTTTTTCTTGCTGTTCTGGACAAAACATTGCAAAACACGTTTCCCACTTTTTGACTTAGAGAAAAACTGCAAGAACGAAACGGCGCAAATTGGCACTATATCCGTGCAAACTGGCGCTAAAACGGCGCTAAAATTGTTGGCTGAAAGCGAGGAGATTTTTCTTCCAAACGGCAGAAATGATTGCAGTTTTGGGATTTCCGCCGTGTTTTTTTTTCACACCAGGGTGTTTTATTTATATAATAATAGTTATAACATGTTATAACGGTATAACCAAGTCGATACATTACATTCCTGTTCCCAAATGGAGGTTTCCTAAGTCATGGGGTACCCCAGCTATCATCATTGTTTGGGTCGAATTTTCCACAAAATATCACAAAATAATACAAAATAAACCATCCAGCTACAAGGGGATACCACATGGTACCATGTCGGCCACATCTTTCCACCACCTGGAAGTTGTTGGCTGATTCTCTTGGAACTCCATGACCACTTTTTGCACCGCACCTGTACAGAAAAAAATGTGGGTTTGCACTAGTCAGCAACCTCCAGAAAAGATAGAACTTGGTAAAATCATGTAAAATCCAATTCCAAAATTCAGATGTCATTGGATTTGAATGGTAAATTCTGTTTGAACATATCTTTCAAGTCTCTTTTTCGGTTGTCGATATTTGGGCCGCCGGCTCCGAAGAACTGGAGCCAGAGGACGAGCAGAAGCCATCTCACCGGTGACTTTCACCTTGGAGCGACTTTCACCGGTGGTACACTGATGGTGCCCTTTCGACCAGAGAAAAAGATGCAAAGATGAGTCAAAAAATGTGCGGATATTGAAGAACTGGCACTGTCCAGGCATTCCATGCATTTTTCATGGATGCCGGGACTCTGGAATACTGGAATACTATGGAATACTGCACCGTGGCAGACCTTCATAGCATTTCACCATGGATCCACTGCCAGGTCTAAGGCGGCGGCCTGGCGTCTTACCATCGCCTCGTGGCTCAACTTTTTTCAGTCCAGTGGTCGGATGATGGGGCCATTCTCCCCATTCAAATTGCCCTATATAAATCATTATAACTATGATTGTAACTATATAAATCAATGGTTAAATCTATATTGTTGTTTATTATAACTATCTTAACATACTATTTATATAATTACTACTAATGGTTACCACAAACAGAGGATGGATCCCCCACTTTCACCCGCACCAAGAAAGCGTCAAGCGTCAACACAACGCTAGGCTTCCTGCACCAACTGGTGAAAGGCGTCCAGTAGCCAAGTCCAACAGCACGGAGAGGCTCGAAACCTGCGCTGTGGGGCACAAGTGATAGAGCAATGCTGGTGGAAAGCGACGCTACATGACGCTAGGAGACAATTGATCCAGTACTTTCAATGGCTAAGATTTGTCACAAAAGTGTGAAACATGGAATCACATGTCAAATCACATGGAATACTGTAACTGACTGATTGGACCAAAGCAATATCAAGTAATATCAAGTAATATATGTAATGTCCAAATATATCCAAAAATTATCCAAATCAACTGTCGCCTCAACCCGCGTGGCAGCATTCATCGCTTCTTCGACGGTGGTCTCTTGCACCTGGGGCGTCCAAAATGGCGTCCGCTCAACGACAACGTTCTGAGCGGAGCGGAATGGGTCACCGGCATCACCACCAACTTTCTCATCCAATTGCCAGTACCTGCCAGAAATTGCCAATGTGATCAATGTGGCCACATGGATATGGGTCAAAACATGTCAAAACCCTATCCCCCTGGTGAACATCAAAATAGCTGGTAAATGGATGTTCATCCCACTAAAAATTGTATTAATAGGTATTGATCCATACCCACATATCAAAACAGATGATTTTAGAAAAACTCCAGGAGATCCAATGGTTCCAAGATCGGAACCAAGTTTGGGAGATCCGAGTTTTCTTCAGCTCACTCGATCATGAATGCCATTGGAGACCTGGAGATGGGCTGACCCTGGTGGGGAAATCTTCCATCTTGCGCCGCTCGGATAGGGATGGGCTGAGGACTCCACGAATTGGGTCCCTCTCCTGCGATGGAAAGCTGTGACAAAGCTGTGACGAAAGCTGTGACGATCCGCGTGGATGACCCTGGCATCCCTGGCCTCTGATCACAGCAGCAATCTGGCTGGTTCCAGACGGCCCTCAGCGAAATGATGCCAGATTGAAAAATTGAAAATGATCATGTGGAAAAAGTCCAGCTTGGAAATGATATATACAGTTATATACAGTAAGTGCACGAATTTGAGAGTCCTCAGTGTTTCCCTTGGGGCTTCAATCTCCAAGCTCTTGAGAGCTCTCAGAGCTTGACTGCTTGAATTGGTCCGAAGCTCTTCAGACAAACCTCTGTGGCACAATGCCCACGGATCTTGAATCGTTGAGCCACATTTGCCCATTGATGGTTGCTCGATGTCTGCAGATTGTTATAGAATTGACTGAGTGTAATTATCATGAACATTCATGAACTATCTAAGAATGAAACGATTCTGCTAATACTGCCAGACGGTCTGGGTGTGTTTTCTATAGTAGTAACAGCAATTGGTCACTTTTTGGAGGTCTACTTCACATGCCCAACAATTGTGACACCTCTGAAAGGAACGTTGCAAACCCCAACGGAGACTGTGGCTCCGGCAAGTCATGCATCGTCTAATAAACACTTCGGCCTGTCAACGAGCTGAAACCGAAGTCAAGAGTCAGTGTCGTTTCATGTCATTTCAAACAGGAAAAACCAACATCAACCAACTGCTCAACTCCCCTTGTGATCTCCAACCTCCTGAAGTGTCAAGGAGGCCGCTAACATTTTCACTTGGGCCTGCAGCTACGCCACTACGCCGCGTAGCGGCGTGTGGACGTGCAATTGCTGTTGCTAGAGAGGTGGGACATGGTGGGACAATCTCAGGTTGATACGGATGCATGGCTGTTGTTTTCAAACGAGGCAGCAGACATGGCGTTTTGGGCTAAGCGCTCAAGCGTTTGCTTCCTCTCCTACTGATATTCAGCTGAAACGCTTTAAGCGAGGCCAGTGCCTGAACAAGCAAAGCTCAGTGTTCGCTTATTTATCTTGTGTGGAAATGACCCACAGCTGGCAGCACACTTGTTTTGCGCTCGCTTGAGCCATTGGATAATGGCGAGTCTTGGCATTTGTTACACTTCTCGATTTGTGCACATGCTGAGAAAAACTGCTATG
>Ga0126342_10014531_pt1 | contig 13893 bp, 10 predicted proteins | sample Cyp1metagenome_FD_92528 | JGI IMG/M metagenome (GOLD analysis project Ga0126342, IMG submission 92528) | Coral microbial communities from Lord Howe Island, Old Settlement Bay, Australia - Cyphastrea 1 metagenome | ecosystem: Host-associated > Invertebrates > Cnidaria > Coral ...
AGTGGTAGTAGTGGTAGTAGTTAGTGGTGTGGTAGTAGTGGTAGTAGTTGTAATAGTGGCAGTAGTGGTAGTAGTGGTGGTAGTGGTGGTAGTTGTAGTAGTGGTAGTAGTGGTAGTAGTGGTAGTGGTGGTAGTGGTGGCAGTAGTGGGAGTAGTGGTAGTAGTGGTAGTAGAGGTAGTAGTGTTGTTGTTGTCGTCGTCGTGATGGCATATATATATAATTATATACCACATAGCATATAGTCACTTTCTGCAAATGGACTGTCAACACATGATTTTTCTGCAGCTGTCAGCACTTTGCCCACCGAGTTGGCGGACCAATGTCAGATATGTTCGAAGAAGCTTTGGTTTAGGCCCCAGATTCTTTTCATGTGAAGTCCATATCATTTGAATCATATGAAACACCAAAAGGTGAAGCTTCAGAAGCTCAATGGAGCTGCTTAATGCAGCATTTCATGATATTTCACGGTATCATATTGGATCTCAAGGGCTGCCACATGCCTTTGATCTTGCTAGCAACCTTGCTTTGAAATCCTCAGGGTCAAGTGTGGAGCATCATTGTGAGTCCAATGTGTCCATTGTACCTGTGTTGATTGTGATGAAGCTCAAGCATGCGAGTGTTTCTATAATCTGGTAATTAGGCCAAATCACTACTACATCTACAAGCGGTTCTCAACTGTTGTCTGTCAAAGCAATTTGCCGCCAAGACACGCTTTGCAGCCAGCTTGCCTCCAAAAGCTTCCAAAAAATCTGACATAATCTAACGCATACTAGAGCAAGCAGCTCGTCGCAAGTGCAAAGAAAAAAGGATGAATAGAAGCCGCACAAGATAGTCCAAATGGATCTAAATGGGTTGAACTCCAAGTCACAAGCTGAGCAAGCAAGATCAGGGCCCCTTCGTCTTAAGGGGTCACCATCCTGACACACCGTTTACAATTCCACACAAGTCAGGTTTGGGTATGCAAAGGGAAACAGTTTCGACAAACCAGTTTTGTCTGAAAATATGGTACTTCCACTTTTGAATGGTGCATCACTATTTTCTAGCTTTCCCGATCAAAATGGTATAAATTAAGGTCTACCACCATTTTTGGATAGGTTTGGACCAACCCAAATGATCCAATAATGGTCTGTTTGGCATCTGATTCTCCTGGCCAAAGTTTCCTCGGTACCTGCAGTCACGGCGACATCATACCCCGAAAATTCATGAAAATTCCCCATTTATCCCCATTTATAGATGATTGGTTCTCATTCAAAATATCTTTCAATGCCAGTCTTTCAGGGTTTTCCAGTGGGTTTCCCGTGGCACCAAAGGATACTCCAGAGGGTTAGGCCTGGGCCTAGGCGCGGAGATGGGCTGAGATCCCAACTCCTTGAGGATTTCTTCCGCCTCTCCACGGTCCAAGGCTTCCGAGCCCGGCCCCAAGGCTCCCTCCGAGCGGGGCTTCTTCCTCGGTGGAACCATCCATTCGTCAATGGGATGGGTCAAAACCTCTGGGAATTACATGTGATTCTATGATATTCTATGTAATTAATAATATATTAATGATTATGTAATGACCCATCTTTGGAGGTTGGGGCATAACAGACCCATGTTTCCCAGCTATTTTACTCTTCGCCAGGGTACCAGAGTTTAAAGCCCATGCTCAGAAACATTAATCATTTCAAGTTCCTTGAACATAGCCCCACAAAGAGGTTTGGGTGATTGTGCGCTCCTGTGGTGAGCAACTTTTCTGAGCTGCTTCTTTCGGCAAATCTACCAATACAAACCATGAAAGCTCTGTTAACATAGACCCTGTGGAGAAAAAAAAACAAGCCCCCAGGGAGGCTATGGTAATCTCATGGATATATATGGATAATGTTTCCTTAAAATGAGTTTAAAATAGTTTCACATAGATCTGCTCAGAATCCTGAACTTACGCCTTTTTAAGCAGTGGGATTAAAAGTAGCGAAATCATGTTTTTCCTCCAAAAATACATCTTTGCTCAAGGTCAAGAGAGTAACTTTTTGACATTTTGTGGAACGTGAGTCGAGTTATGAGGCATGAGTTTTGGTCTTGGCCAGGGATAGAGCTGGATTCAATTGCGTCCAACAATGAATAGGGACAGCAAAAAACACCATTCGCTGGTTCCCAACATGGCCATCCCAGACCGCAAGTTGTACCGAGAATCCCAGTACATGATACAAGCAAGGCAAAAACGAAGCGCCAAAGGAGCATCAGAAAAACTGTGGGCACGAGCTACGAAGATGGTTTGACAAATCTTTCATTCTTGTGCTTAGCTAAAATGCACAAAACGTGTGGTAAAGCCTAAGGTCGCTCCTGATCGTGGGCACTGTGTTTGCTTCTCTTGAAGTCTGATATAATCCGTTTGAATGGGAAGAAACAGAATGAAAGATGAGGTAACTAAAATCATCTAATGGTGTTTCTTAACTGTATTGATCAACTGAATCGCTGCTTTCCGAGCAGTCCTTCTATATAGAGTCGGCGAAGCACGGTCAGGTGTAACACACAGGAATCTGATGTATGATCGATTTGATCTACAGTAACTCGTGCAATCCACTTCTCATTCTCTCTTTCTCTCTCTCTCTCTCTCTCTATCCCTCTCTCTTTCTCTTTATGTGTGGTATTCCATCTTTAATTATACATGTTGTACCATGATATATCATGGATCTGGGCAGCAGGATCAATCGTCACAGCCGAGAAATAGCAAGGACAAGGCCAGCAGGCAGCTATTAAGTTGACTGCGGCAAGGAAAAGTCTCAACCGTGTTTTTGGGTCTGCTGGTTGATGGTTGAGCCACGTCTGTGAGAAAAAAACATTGTTGATTCACTAGCGATCTCCGTCTTACTGGGATGAAGCAACGACTTAAACCAACAATTGAAAAGTCGTTGAACATTCCGAAGTCAAATGAACACAACCGCGTAGCTGGAGGCCTCTGCTGCCTGAGACTGCTTGAAAACAAGATCCTGCAAAAGAGACACGTGATCTGACGCAGTAATCTTCAGATATCTTCAGAAGCTGTTGCTTTTGGATCTATATGACTCTAGCCCAAGAAGCTCTTTTGAGAAGTGCTACACGGGATCAGAAGTGTGATTGCATTCACTTTGGGTTCATGAGTTAGAATCAAAATGTGCCAATGCTGGTGTCTACCCCAGGCTGTCCTTCAAGGTCACTCCCATGGCCAGCAAGGAGTATGCACCTCCCAACTGCAAAGCTGAGGTGAACATGTTGGCAGTGGTGGTATCATTGGTATCACGGCAAACACTGCAACCTCCTCACCGGCCTGTGCATTGTAGCACGTCCTTGGTAATTATTGACCCTGCTTGATGGGAAAACAAGGACACTGACTCAAGAGTGCAGGTGCAGCAGTGGACTGAGCTTCGGCCATCACTTTTTGGACTGTCAAAAATCAAAAACCAGCAACATTTGGACCCCCGCATTCCAAGCTCCTCCTTGCAAATCAACGCCTCAGAAATGTATTCGCGGGTTTTTCAAGCTCAAACATCTCAAACTCAATGATCCATTGCGACATATTAGCAACAAACTTGGAAAGGATTGCTAATGTCAGGCAGAAACATTGTAGGCTCTTCAATGTTTTAGTTCATAATCAGCATTGACAGAGCGCCTTTCAGCATTCTTCCAGCATTCTTCAGTGATTGTGGCAGCTAGGCGCCCTACCAAGAGGCATGCCAACGGCCACCAAAACACCGAAGAGTACCACAGCCACACCAAGGAGCTGCAACGACTCATAGGAGCGACCAACAAGGACCACCTTGGGCCGTCGTGGGGATCGAGACACATGTGTCACCTCCAAAATAGTAATAGTAAAAGTATAATGGAATTTTACTATGTTCTCTCTAATATCTTTTAAATATCTGTTCTATTCTTTTGCTATCTTTTGTCATGGTGAAACACCATGTGATGTCTGACATTGCCCCTAGTTCTAAAATTCTCAGGAGGCAACGCTGAAGAGAACCGTGTAGGGGACAATGGACTGGTTCAAGACCTGCACCAATCCACCAGGCAGTTTGGCGGCCGCCGCGAAAACCAGGGGATAAAAGCATCCCTCGCCTGGGCTGAAGCAGCTTCCCAATGCCCATGACTTTTGAAACAGGCAAATGATGTGGCTATACAGGTATATAAACGGTATATACAGTATACATTGCATACATCCACAAGCCAAAAAAATGTAAATCACTCCACAACATTACCCCATTCATTCCACTTCTCAGAAGGATCCAGAAATAAACGACCAATGCTGGCCCTGAGATCTCCACAAAGTCCAGTGAGGCACAAGGGTACCCAAAAATCGGCCACGAAGGCTAAGAAAGGGCCTCAAGGATGGCAGCACTGGTTCACTACAAGGATGATTTTGATGTGGTTTAAAGTTTATAATGTATTATTTGATGCATTTTGATGTAGTTTGTGGGAGCTAGGATGAAATAGTAGGCACCACCAAAGCACCGAAATCAGGAACCGATAAACTTAAACTGCTGGACATCTGAACCCCTAAATCTGCCAAGGGATCCAAGAGGCTTAGGGACTGGTGCCAGGAGCGGCTCAGTAGCAGCAACAAATAGGCGGCCAACCTGATGCACACGCTGTCATGCTGTCAGGAGTCTGTTGTGAAATGTTTTAAGCCGTTCTGGGATTCTTTACATAAGTTTTAAACAATTAGACATATAGTTACATGTTGGTCAAGAATCTGACTATCCGCAATGGGAATTTCAGAATCCTAAAATGGAGGTACCGTACCACATAAGGCCATATTTTGGGGGAATATTCCCATACATAGGCCTTACATAGGCCTTACATAGGCCTTACATAGGCCTTATATATGGTAGGTACCTCCAATTTAGGTTCCTGAAATGGCCATTGATTATCCCACTGATCTCAGGAATTTTACCAGGTACACACAAAGAATAAAAACATATATAAACACACTGTGGATCTGTCCGGCTGACAGGCCACCCCTTGTCCCCTGCGGTGCCACAGTCTGAGGCTGGAACTGGGCAGCACTCGTGGCCAGCGAAAGGAAAAGGCTGTGCTTTGCCATGGGGACCTGCTTCAATCAAATGGCTTGATCTCAAGTGGGGGACCATGGGATACCGATGGATACCGGATACCTCAAAAATCCACCAATATCCCAAAGTGACAACTTTCGTGAGGAGATTCATGAACTATAAGTATCAATTGAGTGCCGGGCCAAGAGGATCCGGTTCGCCACTCTGTTCGCTACAGCCGACGTCAAGAAAGTCAAAACCAATAGCACGCCAGTGCCTGGCGAACCGGATATACATCGCCTTCTTGGGGCTGCAGTGCGAGTATATCCTCAAAAAAAACATGGGAATTTAGGGATTATGTCCCCAATTTTAGCCAGTTAAAACTTCCCCTCACTGATTCAAATTTGCTCAAGGACTCAAGGACTCAAGGATTCACAATGACCTTGTGCTCGATTTCGACCCAGCGGAAGCGAAAGTCCTCGGAAATGGCTCAGGACGAAGATATGATCGGGTGATGGCAACACACCAAAAATCCACCAACTAACACACATCAAAGAAACGCCTCTCTATGTAAGTTTGTGTTCCAAGATTCATACTGTATTGAAACAGTAAATACAATTATATAATATCAATAAATTAGTATCAAATAACTACCTCTATGGCTCGATGTCCAGCAGCCAGAGATGTCATGATATGTCTCCTTTTGGAGCAGCCGCCGGAGGTCGAAACGCATCTCGGGGCGGTAAGTTCACGCTATGCCTGCGGGTTATGGCTGCTTAGTATAGCGCCATTACAGTAGATTCTTTCAGTTATAGATTTCAGGCATATAAGAAAATATTAATATATTATTATAATATTATATGTATATATACATATATGCCATCAATAACAATAATATACTGATATACTTATCAACTTATCAAACAACATTAGCCAGCTACTCAGTAGCTACTCAACTACTTTGCTTGGCTCGGTCTGTGGATGGTGCACGATTTATTCACCTACTGTCAGCTACTTTCAGTGTGGCTCACCATGACTCACCATGCCTGCCGCTTAAGCGCAAAACCTGGCACACTGAACTTCAGGATCTTAGAGACCGTGTTAAATGACAAAGAAATGACAAAGTGAATCAACGTGAAATTCAGAGGTCTTGGATACTACCCAGCACTCAGTACATCCAAACAAATGGGAATGTGGTTCTGATTTGTCGCCACCACAGGGGCGTGGACACTCAAGCAGGCATTTGAGAACCCACGTCGCATCATGGTGGTGCAACTTCCATACCAAATCATCCATCTCTCTTTCTCCACTCAGTGCATCTCAGTGCTACAATGTCAATTTCCAACAATAGGGCCCTCGTCATAACTGGGTAAACCAAATTATAAACCACCAACTTGGGCATTGTTTTTAGGATTTGCCATGATTTGCCCTAATTATTGGGGAAAATTATGTTCTGAACTTGGGACGAATGATCTACCCAATCTTACCCCTATTCGTCATAGGATCTTAGGCCTTCTCCAGGTACAGCTCAGAAATCTGAGTTCTTGGCTGGGGTTTCGCCACTGCTAAAGGCTGGAGGCAACCCGCTATGCGCTGCTGTCATTGCCACGGCGACAAGCAACGAATGTACTGCGATGTGATGTGGGTTGGTACTGGTGATGTGGGAGTTTCATGCAAAATCTGATGGCTTCCAATAAATTCTGATAGTTGAGAATCGGTCTGATTCTGTCTGATTCTGTCTGATTCTACATCTGCTGATATGTGCATCTGACATCATCTGACAATTATTTCTCAGAGTTTGATGAGGACACAGAGGTGCCTCTCAGGGCGCTGGTAGTTGTTTTGGTCTCTAAGTTAGGGTCTGTGATGGTCCCATGTCCACTACCAGGAAGCCCTTGCATTTCAGATGGCTCTTGAGTCGGAGACTTGATGCCAGCACAAACATTGAATCGAAATCACATAGATTCCTGGATATATCCCTCGGAACTTCTCACAGAGTAGCTTAGGAAACACACCCTGTGCTGATGTACCTGCTTCTCGCTCCAAAAATCGAACGGCAACCTCAGGCGGTAACTGCAAGCTCCAATGCGTCCAATGCGCTACAAGGGCCTAGGGATCTTTTCCGAGCTGGGCGGCTAATTGTCCTTGTGATCCTTTCTTGCACGCACTGATGCAACTATTCCAAATTATGGCATCTGCCTCGAAGCCACGGTCTGTCAATTCCTTAGCTGGCAGTTGATTCATCTGCTAAGACTAAGACTGCTAAGAATGTTGCCCCCTGAAGGCACTGACTCTCTCTCTCTCTCTCAAAGAAACGGAGGCGGAGGTAATCACAAAAAATGGAAACTGTATACCCTCTGGTGAACTAACATAGCAATGGAAAATCACCATGCTATTAATGGGAAAATCCACTATTTCTATGGCCATTTTCAATTGCTATGTTAGTTCACCAGAGGGTACTGAAGGGGAAACAGGATCTGACAAGTGCTGCATTGCCTGCCTCAGTGCGCAGCGATGCGCAGCGCCCGCCAATTCAAGCTGCGTTGGGAATACTTGCATTGACACATTGCAGATACTACCGAAAATTTAGTCGAGCACCCAAAGATAGTAAGTCAATTTATATAAAATCCCAGTCAAATATATATATATATATATATATATGTATGTATATATATATATATGTATATAAAATCCCAGAAACATCCCAATCAGTTTGTTAAGTTTTTTTTTGCAATGGGGGAAAACATGGGGGGTCTCTGATTTTCGGAGATAGTTGGACCTTGGCCTTGGTAGATGTCTTGGTCCGCTTTCAAGGTATGCAGCCAAGAAACTGCCAAAGAGAGCCCTTGTCACATGCACTGATGCTGGCAGCGAATGCAATCAGGTTGGGCTCGAGAAACCGTCCTGCAGCAACTCATCGGGACCAGCAAATGCCAGCACCTACTGGAAACACCAAGGCGTTTTACGATGTGTTGCATGGTGTTACTCCCCCTAGCCCACGACTCTCAACAATTGAGAGATTGCGCCACTGATCCCGTTTCGCTTTTACAGCATCCGTCCTTGCAGTTCGCTGAAGAGAAACATGGTTCCCTGCCACTGGGAGGCTCTCCTAGGCCGCACATGAACAATTCGTTCCTGAATATCTCCCTAAAGAGTACTCTTTTGATCGCGAATCCTGTACACTGTAGCTGGAATGTTATACTTCAGGAAATATAGGGAAATTGAAATTGAAGTCACTTTTGAAGTCACTTGTAAGTCCAAGTGGATTGAAGAAGATTGAAGATTTCACTGAAAGTTGTTTTCAAACCGTCAATCCAGTGCTGAGAGTATGTTCGGCCGACGGGGGTTTATATACTGGATTCAAGATTGAAGATCATCAGGGGGCCAAAGAACTATAATTCAACACAGGAATTTTCCACCTTCAATCAGGCGGGATTTGCAAGTTACATCACGTGACTTTAAAGTGATGAACAAAATGGGTTCTACTCATTTTGGATTGCAGAGGCAGTCAGCACAAGACTTCTTTACACCACACCAACACAGTTGATTATCTGCATGTACAAAAGCCACGAATGACTTTGTTTTGCCACCTCGCTGTGCTTTATGGCACTCTTCCCAGTTGATGGTTGATGAGGGCCTTTCACCGTTTATATGCATTTGATACCACCCCAATGTAGAAAACATTCCGGCTTTGTGCACACAAGTCGCTCGCAGGCGCTCATGGTTGCGCAGTAGGCAACTAGATTTGGTTCCGGCCCAGCATCTTTCCTGAATGGCAAGTACAGAAATGCCGCATATTGGCTGTCCTGGATTCCATTTAACAACCAAGATCCTTTTTGATTAAATATCGGAACAAAAAAATACTTAAGGACAGTTAACTGCAAAGGGTTGAGTGCTTTGTAATTCTGAGCGCTTTTGACCCCGAAAGAAATTCAGAAAGCATCTGCTCATTCAACTCAGCATCATGCCCCTCAACAGTTCCAGAGCTTCTTCCCAGGCTGCACCCTTTTTGCAGGCATTGATGCTGGCGCTGTAAGCAATCACATCCCCAAGCAAGCCTTCGGCCTTTGCAAACAAAAATGAACAGTAAACATCAGTAAACTCTCAGTTTCTCTCTCTTCATAGGTCGTGATGCTGGAAAAAAACAAGATGCAGCCCACGAACCCAAATGCAGTCACGTAGAACACTATTGTGAAACAAGTTATTTGAACAGTCTAATTTTTTTCCAGTGTTAACGTACCCGTGCACTGTAGACTGTGGAATGCGGAAGAGGGTGGAGTGTAAAGTGTAGAGTGTAGAGTGTGGAGTGTAAACTGTGGAGTGTGAAGTGTACAGTGTGGAGTGTAAAGTGTGGAGTGAGGAGTGTAAAGTGTAAAGTGTGGAGTGTAAAGCGTAAAGTGTGGAGTGTAGAGTGTAGAGCGTAGAGTGTGAAGTGTAGAGTGTAAAGGGTAGAGTGTGGAGTGTGGAGTGTAAAGTGTGGAGTGTAAAGTGTAGAGTGTGGAGTGTGGAGTGTAAAGTGTGGAGTGTGGAGTGTAAAGTTTGGAGTGAGGAGTGTAAAGTGTAAAGTGTAAAGTGCGGAGTCTAGAGTGTAAAATGTAGAGTGTGGAGTGAGGAGTGTAAAGTGTAAAGTGTGGAGTGTGGAGTGTGGAGTGTAAAGTGTGGAGTGTGGAGTGGAGAGTGTAGAGTGTGGAGTGTGGAGTGTGAAGTGTGGAGTGTGGAGTGTAAAGTGAGGAGTGTGGAGTGTAAAGTGTGGAGTGTGGAGTGTGTAAAGTGTAGAGTGTGTAAAGTGTAGAGTGTGTAAAGTGTAGAGTGTAGAGTGTGGTGGAGCATGGAGTGTAGAGTGTGGAGTGTAGAGTGTAAAGTGTTGAGTGGAAAGTGTGCAGTGTGGAGTGTAAAGTGTGGAATGTAAAGTGTGGAGTGTAAAGTGTGGAGTGTAAAGTGTAGAGTGTGGAGTGAGGAGTGTAAAGTGTAAAGTGCGGAGTGTAAAGTGTAAAATGTAGAGTGTGGAGTGAGGAGTGTAACGTGTAAAGTGTAGAGTGTAAAGTGTAGAGTGTAAAGTGTGGAATGTAAAGTGTGGAGTGTAAAGTGTAGAGTGTGAAGTGTAGAGTGCGGAGTGTAAAGTGTGGAGTGTGGAGTGTACAGTGTAAAGTGTGGAGTGTGGAGTGTAAAGTGTGGAGTGTAAAGTGTGGAGTGTAAAGTGTGGGGTGTGGAGTGTAAAGTGTGGAGTGTAAAGTGTGGCGTGTGGAGTGTAAAGTGTAAAGTGTGGAGTGTGGAGTGTAAAGTGTGGAGTCTAAAGTGTAAAGTGCGGAGTGTGGAGTGTAAAGTGTAGAGTGTAAATTGTAAAGTGTGGAGTGTGGAGTGTAAAGTGTGGAGTCTGGAGTGTAGAGTGTGGAGTGTAAAGTGTGGAGTGTAAAGTGTAGAGTGTGGAGTGTAAAGTGTGGAGTGCACAGTGTGGAATGTAAAGTGTAAAGTGTGGAGTGTGGAGTGTAAAGTGTAGAGATGTGTAGAGATGTGTAGAGTGTAAAGTGCGGAATGTGGAGTGTGGAGTGTAAAGTGTGAGGTGTGGAGTGTCGAGCAGGCAATGCGACACGTCACGTCTGAAGTGCTGCGCTTGCCACGCAAAATGGCGACAGAGATCTCCAAAATGTTGCTCCTGCCACGAAAACTGCAACTCATCTTGTGAAAACGACGCGAATTTACCACGCTTACCACGCAAAAGAACTTTCGACACGTAATCAAACAGGTTGGAATGTCACAAAGTGCCGCGCCTGCCACGCAAAACAACAATACAACCTGCTTGGAAACCTTCGAAAAGGAGAGGTTTTGCAGCTTCCCCCATAGACACGGCGAGGCCACAGGAAAACCAGAGACTCGAGACGAGACACGTGGGAGCATCAAAACGAGTATTTTGTGCGAGACTTCCTCCAATTTTCACACTTTGTAGCTTCAAAATCGACGTTTTCCTACGAGTTTTCTTAAGAACCTTTAAATTTGCTACCTCAAAATCGATGTTTCGTGCGAGGCTTCCGTCAATTTTCTGACATCTCACAAAATGCCACGCTTGCCACGGAATTTGCACCTTGCCGCCACTTGACACGGCCCTGACAATGCGATTCGCAAAAACAAGCAAAACGACACGTCTCAAGTGCTGCGCCTGCCATGCAAAATGACAATGGGCACGTCCGAAGCGCCTGCCACGAAAACTGCAACTCATCTTGCGAAAACGTCGCAAAAGTACTGCGCCTGCCACATAAACCGACTTTCGACACGTTACAAAACACCACGCCTGCCTCGCGAAACGAAGCAACGCCACATGTGAAACCTCCAAAAATGACCCCTTCTGCAGAACTCACCATAGGCAAGGCCATACGGCCATCACGCGAACGGTTGCGAACGGTTGCGAACGGTTGCGAACAGTTGCGAACGGTTGCAAACATAAACGCAACGTCGAGCGAACACACCCTCAACCCCCAGACCCCCAGAGTGAAACGGGAACCCTTGCCACGCATTCGGGAATAACCCAAAAAAACATCGCTATCACAGCTGATTTGAAGGGAAAAAAAACAGTTCCCTCGTTTCTTCCCTCTGGCCCAAGAGTATCAGGCCTCCATTCGCTTCAGGACCCATAGTGCAGTTTGCCATTTGGAAGATTTGGCACAAGCACTGATGGCTGCAGTCTGGACTACCACATTGCTTTGCAGCCTCTGAAAGTGTTAAGGTAAACCATTGGATGCCCCTGCATGCAACGATCGCCACGCCATCTATTAGCTTTAGCCCCATGATGTGCCATGTCTGTTGGTGCTACCGCGCACCACTTTTTCCCCATAACTGCCATTTTGATCCATTTTGAAGGGCACATTCACATGTGGCATCCTATACAGTATACGCAGTATACGCAATATACGCACATTTCGGTCGTGCATGCTTGTTGCACACCACATGAACAGCATCTGTAATCTCCTTCTTTGTAGGCTGATAGGGATTCCGATACTGGATCAAAACATAAAATTAGCTCTTTCTGGTTCAACACTCAGGAATACTTTCAAAAAAATACTGATAATTATAGGGGATAAATAATGTGTTGCCAACATGTGTCAACAATTATCATCACAAATATCACAAGAATGACAAACATCAGATAAACATAGATAAACGTTTTATAAACATCACCAATAACATCTTGATTTCCATCTGTGCCTCCTTTCGAGCATATCTTCCAATAAGAGCAAGGCGGCCATCCATTGAGCGCCTTTCTCGCATGCACTGATGCTGGCCTTGGTTCTCTCGCTGGGAATTAATCGCGTCTAAACCTACAGTGAACTATAAACGATATGTGAACTATATTATGGGTACTATATGGGTACAAACTATAATAGGGTACTAGATGGTACTAGTGTGAGTCAAAACCGCCTACCCTGGCGAAGAATCCGGCTGGCAGGAATTTCTCAACGAGCCGAGTACATGGTGTTTTCCCAACAAGCCCAACAGGACATCAAAATCAACCAAAACGCGCCATAGGTGACCGCATCGGCTTGGATGTAACTGATGTCCATCGTTGTCAAATTCTGCAAGGCTCCCTCCCAGTCTGAAACTTTCCTTGGCTTCTCTCGGCTGGGCGAAAGCTGACAGAAACTCATTCGACAATATCGGAGGTTTAGCTATAACTACCCTTAGCTGCTAGACCTTTGAAATCAAAGGGTTTGCAGACAAACCTCGGCTTTCGCCAAAATCTCAGCAGAACCTCGGGTTTCTTGTGAAAACCTCGGGTTTGGCTCAAACCCTGCAATTCAAAGCAGGGTTTAAACTAAGATGATGGGAACAACTATAATAATTAATCCGCACGGGTGGCCTGTTGCAGAAGAAAATTGAGCAGAAGAAGGATTCTTGTGCGGAAAAAAAAGTTCCAACTCAAACCCATAGCCGTACTAACCATATTTTTGGCATAGAAACCTCGGGTCTATGCCGAAACCTCGGGTTTTCCAAACCCGTACTTAACCCCTGCGAAACCCATGTTTTACCTGTATCAACCCATTATTCTTTAAATGGGTTTGATCGGCCTGTATGACATGGTAGGCAAATGTTGCATGGTCCGTGAGGGAACATCGTGAACCGGGGATGAACATGAAGTCTTTGCATTTGGTAAAACTAGCTGAAAGCAAAACAGCAAAACCTCGGGTTTCCCTCAAAAACATCGGGTTTTTGGCGTATCCTTTATTATTGAAGGTTTAGTTGGTCAAGGAAAATATTATAGCTGGATACATTACAGGCTTACCGGATATACTGCTATTTATTTAGCTGTAATGGCAAGTCACATGCTCTGCCTGTAGCAATCGCCATTTTCCGAGCAGTATACAAACTGCCACTTAGCATCCGAGATTCTCACAGAAGCTGATGCTAGCATTGAAGGTCACCAGGTCGGCATCCAGGGATGCATTTCTCATCTCTGCGACCAGCTGAGCAGCCAGATCTTTTTGGCCAGCTGCACATTCGCATGCAGAGATGCAGCTGTTGTAAGAGATATTGTCCTTGCTGTGATTTCTTCCCCCTGGTCAGGTAACTGATGCACTCATATCGGTCGAATGAGTATGTTTTGTGTGTGCATTTAAACATGCATTGTACCTTCCAGAAAAAATGATGAAGCTGGTACGTGGCGGCTTCTGCTGAGGTACGGACCTCACATTCGACCCTACCGCAGCCTCACATTCGACCCTACTCCAAAAGAACCGCACGCACCCTCACATTCGACCCTACCCTACCAAAATACGCAACCCTTCCAGGAAAAAAACAACATTTCCCGGTTCACATTTGACCCTACCCCACTTTACCCTGCCTCAAACCAGACATCCGTGAACCAACCCCCCTTGAACAATCACATTCATTGGTATCAAATCA
>Ga0126342_10014532_pt1:0-12500 | contig 13893 bp, 14 predicted proteins | sample Cyp1metagenome_FD_92528 | JGI IMG/M metagenome (GOLD analysis project Ga0126342, IMG submission 92528) | Coral microbial communities from Lord Howe Island, Old Settlement Bay, Australia - Cyphastrea 1 metagenome | ecosystem: Host-associated > Invertebrates > Cnidaria > Coral ...
CAAAACGACATGGCCAAGCCCACAGCCTGATGACCTGGGCATCAGAACATCCCAGCGTGAAAAGTGAAGTTGCGCTTGAGAGCTTGCCTTGTTGAACAGTTTACTCAGATTCCTTGCAGTGCACTCACAACTTTTCTTCAGACATGTCTTCTGCAGCTGTGCCAGCGTTTGCAAGACTGATAAAGGACAAAAACACTGTATTTTAAGATGTTTTTAGTTTCCCGAACGTAGGAAAAAAATGTCAAAAAATTGTTCAAAAACGGCCCAACATCGACTTCCAACAGAAAACGTGAAAACACCACCAGAGTGATGGATTTTGGGGGTTGGCGGCAAAGGCGCGCCCGTGGGGGAGACACGGTGCCTTTGAATGGGGCCATTTTTGGGTTCACGCAAGAGCGAAGGTGCATTGCAACATCAGTAACATGGATTTTGTACCCCGTTGACTTGTAGCACAAACCCCCGTCTTTTCAGCTTTTGAACCGGGGTTCAAATTATGCATATTTGCAGAGTTGATTACTCAAGCGAATGTTGTCTCAATCTTGACTTAGGAAACAGTTGTTGTATTCACCCATGACCATCCCATGGACTTTGCATTGTTGCTGTTTTAATTTGACGCAGCAACGGTGGAAAAACACAGGCACGACATACATTTTTTTTGGGGGATCCGATGATGTTGATCCAAAAATTGGTGTTGTGTTTTTTTTGTAATTTCACTGAAATCTACCAACGGTTTGAACTTCAATTTTGGTTGTGTAGTTTAGTTTCACACCAGTTTTGATGGAAAAAAACACCCATTATCGCAAGTCACATTTGATTTTTCCGCAATGTCAAACCGTGCCAAAGCAGCCCGGTTCATGCGAATTGCAGCAGTTGCTGCATCAGCCCTTGCAAGCTGCTTTTCAGTGTCATTTTCCAAGTACACATTTCTTGCAGTTTACATATATGATCAAAGTGCATTTGTGTCTGACAAAGGCAAAAAACACCCATGACGGTGACTATTGTTCATTTAGCAAGTTCACACCCTGATGTTGAGTTGAAAGGCCTGTCCCAAAAGCAGACTATTTGCCACCTGTGCTCGATATTGCTCCCAAAATTGAGGCACAAAATCTGATTTGCTTACATGTATACGCATGAGAGAGGGATTATTTCATCTTGTTTCGTGCGGAGGCTGCTTGCACAAATTCAAGATTTGAGGCGAAAAATTCATATGAAAATGATTGTTGGATAATATTGGCATGTTTCTCGTTGGGACAGTTTCTTGTTGTGATTTTTGGGACCGGCTCCAGGTTGGTCAAGTGGTACAAGGCTTGGTGAGGCGGTTGAGTTGGAAAAGTAGTGTTTCCACTTGCAATAAGACGTGCAAACAAAGAACTTGCAGCAACGGCCAGGAATGTCTGGAGGAGTTTTGCCTTCATTGACATCGGAGCAGAGCGGTGGGCATCTGATTTTTTTTTTGATGAACAGAGCTGCATGGTTTCATATGGTTTCATATGGTTTCATATGCTTTCATATGGTTTCACATGGTTTCACATGACCATTTTGCGATTTGTTCGTTTGAAGTCCTGCAAACGCACTTGACGGCAGGGCACTGAAGGCTCAGTCTTCTCGAACATTGCGAGATGTATTGTTGAAACACCAGTGAACCACTGACAGCAGAATTCATACAAATGGAAATCCAAAATACCAGCAGCAACAGGGAGAACGGCAACGACAATAAGTACTAATAGCAACAGCAACAATCCTGTTAAAGGTGATTATATGCAGCAATTGTGGTACCAACAATGATTATTGTGATAATCAGTAGCAATAACAAGAAAACAAAACAAGACAACTGCGGTAGCAACAACAATTCCTTGGAACTGATAGCCACGCTAGTGTAGCCATGGTTTTCCCGAAGATCGTCCTTGGTTTTTTCCATTTGCTTTCAAGAGGCAGCAGTTTTTGTCCTAAAGGCTTTGGACCTGGGACATTTCCTCCTGAATACGAGATTCCTTTGTGGCCAGAAAACATGTCTTGGGAGGATAGTGCAAAGTTGCGCACTATCACGTTGGGAGGATTCAAACATAGCATGCTCAACGAAGAATACTTGGAAGGCCCCAACGAAGATTTTTTCATGCAGGGGCGCGAGACATTCTGGCAAGCATCTGGTCAATATTTCATGTACTATTGCCAGCGTTTCCGAAAATGGCGTATAGCTGAAATCAGCGCCTTCAGTCAAAATATGAACGGCCAGTGCTTCGCTTTTGTTTCAGATGCTCTTCCCAATAGAGATATCTTGAATCAGACCATGCTGAAGGGTTTTATTGAGGTTGAAGATGGAGAATGGGCCGCCAGAGAGGATGCTGGTGTTGTCGCGTTAGGCATCCTTGGAGATCAAATGGAGACAGCTGATGAGCCAGGGGACGGAGCATCCGGAGACCCCGAGGCCTGTGCAACCGAAAACTTTGAATCCGCCAAGGAATCTACAGAATCCACGGAATCGAAGTGTCCAGTGATGCCGGTTGTAAGAAAAGCCAGGGACAAAGCCGTTCAGGTTGCAAAAGAAGCTGGCAAGTGGGCAAGACGGCTTTTCCCAAAATATCTTGGAGCCCCAGACGAAGATGACATGGCGGAGGTGGAGGATGTAGAAAATCCATTGTTTGCAAAAGAAGCTGGCAATTGTGAGGTGAAAACCTTGCAGGGCTGCAGTTTCAAGGAACAGTTTTTTGTTGAAAAGCAGCGCGCTCGTACCACAGAGGAACAGCGAACAGAACTCCAACGTTTGAGAAAAATGGAGGATGTCGTCATGAAGCCTGCCCAAAAAACATGGTTGGTGTCGCGTGTCGAAATCTTGAAACAGCTGACGGACAACTCGGCTTGAGGCTTTGATTTCACTCCCCAGTTGAGTTGCAGTGAGTCAATCTGACTGCAGCAAAACACCATCGTTGTCCGTCCACAAAGTAGGTGCAATACTCTATTTAAGGGGTTGGCTTTTCAACCAATCATTTGCTCCATTCAGACCCAGTACAATACGAAGAAGATAGAACCATATAAGGATATATACATATATATATATATATATATATTAAGGATATATATATATATATATATATATTATATTATATATTATATATATATATTATATTTATATATATATATAATATAAAGATACGTTTTGTATCTGCGGAGAAACTTGATATATACTCCGAAGCATTCAAGGCGATCCCACAGGGAACACAGCGGCCCATCGCAGGGATGCAAGACTTGAACTCAGTGAGTTGGAAGACGGCTTCCCAGGAAAGTCACTTAAGGTGCGCTTGTCGTATGTTTCATGTGATAAATCAGTGATAAACCCAAGAAAACTTCAAATGGGAAAATTCCTTTCCAACTTTTTCTGGAAAAACTGAGAATCGTTTATTTTAATAATTGTTTTACCACATTGTCACATTACATAATGTTGTCTCTCAGCTCAAAACCTCGAGAAGATGCCAGGCTGTGCTGTATGAGCACCACACTGTCCGATCGAGGGTACTTGAGGCTGGAGCCACTGGAGCAAAAAATGGCTGTCCCAAGTTTTCAGATCAATACATCTGACACTGCTCTCTCTCTCTCTCTCTGTTGATGTTGGCAACTAGTGTTTTTGATATTTTTAAGAGTTGAATCCAGTAGGTTGCTGGTGGAGCCATATGGCTGACACGGCGCTCTGGTTCTTTGACTCGCCCACCCCGACTTCAGAAGGAGGTTCGCTGAAATCCATACAAGATGCCCGAGGTATAAATTGGTTTTCATACCTATCGAAGTGTAAATACCTCCACAAAGACTCGTTAGCCGAGTACGAAATGGCCTATCTTGGGAGGGATGCTCTTTGCAGAGTCTTTGTCCAGCACAGTGCAGTTTCACCTAGGACGAAAACCGTGCTCCTGAAGCACTTCAAGGCTTGCCCTCCGACATTTGGTTGGATGGCCAGGTGGGTGACTTTTTGCCCACAGGTGCGCAGTGCTGAGCTGTGCTGAGCTGTGCTGAAGTTTGAAGCTGGCTGGACTCTACCTTTCAGGTGTCTTTGTGCATGTCAGAGATCCTGGAGATGGACAGAAGCCATTGTTGGGCTTTCTGCCTGCTTCTCTTTTTCTGCCAGGAGATGCGCATTGACATGTCCTCATTGCCTTTTGTGCCCTGTCTTTGAACACATGCCCGTCTCATCATCCCGTCTTAGTCTTTTCCACTTTGAACGTTTGGGTTCTACTCTGCCAGGATTTGAAAAAGAAGCAATGCGAGGAAAGCGAATAAAGGTCAAGAAAGAAGGCACGACCGTGACCTCAATGATATATTTGAAAGAAACTCATAAAGTCTTCCACTAGTACAATTGAAAGACCAAGAACCAGCACCGGCTGAGCTGCCACGATTTTGAGCTTTCATTTCTTACAGTTTGCAGATATCTTGCTGTGTCCATTGGTTGTGGTTGATGCCATTGATGTCTTAAAGACTCACAGCTTTCTGTGTTGCAGGCTTTAATCCTGGGAAAGGTTTGCTTCTGACCATGAGGCAGACCTAATGGCATTTCAACGTGCCAATGGAAAAGCGCGCAACACATTTTTCACGCTTAGAACAAAACTGAAATGACTCAAACCCTAGAATGATTTCAATCAAATTTATCATTTTAAGCCTAAAGAAATGAACTGATGTCTTGGAGCCAGCTGTGTTTTTGTAGCACGCTCTTGCAGAGGAGTGGCACAACATGCCACACAAATACCCTGGATTCGCATATTACCTCAGCAAGGCTCGAAAGATATGCTGCTCGCCACTTCAACCTTTCATTTTCGGTCAGCACGAAACCTGCGATGCATGCGCATCAGAACGGTGGCAAAAAGCATTTTGGACGAATCATGCTTCGAGGCTGCAGATGGTCTTGCGCCCGAAGCTATTCTCTCAAGGACCAAATTGTGGAATCACCTACGAAACAATGCTGAATTTTACAGCCGACATCAAGAACAATGGAATCTTGCCATGAGTTTGGGACCTGCCTGCCCAACTCTAAGCTTCATGCATGACCTTGGCTGTAAGATACAGAGCAAGTTGTTGAGGGCGGATGGCGGTGCAACTTGTGGTGGCGGCAAACTTATAATTGCACTTGATCAAAGACAAGTGGAAACAGCGATTATTGTCAAAGCAGGACGCTCGCAAAGCTCAACCATTTGCGTTTCATCGCAGGCAGGTTGTGCAATGGCTTGTCGCTTTTGCGACACTGGTTTGGTTCGCCCCAAAGGAGGGATGAATCTGCCGGCATGGGCAATACTAGAACAAGTTCTTCATGCTGAAGCTTGGCTGCAACGAGAAATTGCAGGCTATTGTGGAAAGAGTAATATTGTTTTCATGGGCATGGGTGAGCCACTTCTCAATTATTCAAGTGTGCTTGATGCAGCCAGACTGCTTTGCAGCTCGGGGCACAAGATCACAATCTCTACAGTGGGAGTGGCAACACGAATCAAGAGCCTCGCACAGCAGGCACCACCTGGTCTGCGCCTGGCGCTGTCCTTGCATGCTCCCACACAGGAGCTGCGAGAACAGCTCTTGCCAGCTGCGAAGTTGTGGGATTTAGATACCCTTTTTACTGCTGTGAGCGATTTCGAAGCAGCTACTGGCTCAGGAGTGCTGATTCAGTACATATTGATACGTGGTATCAACGATCAAGAGAAGCATGCGAAGATGCTGACAGAACTTATTCTGTCCCGCACCTCAAGATGTGCTGGAATCAATCTCATTCCCTACAATGAAACTATTGCAGGGGCTATGTCAAGATTTGAGTCTCCTTCAGATAGCACCTGTAAGCGTTTCAGAGATACCCTGCGAAGCTTGGGTGCCCCGAACGTCACGGTTCGTTTCTCCACGAAGCTTGGCCGTGACTGGTCATCAGCCTGTGGTCAATTGGGTTTAGCGACAGATGCTATGGCTAAGCCAAAAAGTTCATTCCTTCGGATCTCTTCGGCCTTGGAGATGCTGTAAATGTGGCGCGTATGGCTGGTATGGCTTGAAGCCTAGATGTGTTAGCTATCAAGCTTTTGGCTGGAAGCAAGGTGAATATGTTGGAGAGACATTGAATGGGTCAGATACAATATCTTCCAATGAAGTCACATTGAAACAATTTTCCAAAATTGCAATATATAGCATCCATGGAGCCTAAATCAAGTAGCATCTCCCATACCCACAAGTTCTCAGGGCTGATAGGATCTTCATTATTCATCACTTGATTATGCGGCCCTATAGCACAGTGTTTAGTGGCTCCCTCGTAGCAATGGCGAGCTTGAAAAAAAAAGATCAGGAAGACTCGAGCTTGGCTCGACGCAACAGCGCTGATAACTTCATGGTTTCGCTAAGGGCCATTGCTGCAGCAATTTCCTGCGCAGGTACTGCTACCTTGCAAGCGCGTCAGTTGTTGATTACACAAACTGCAGCACCCTTTGGAGAAAGCGCTTTGACACAAGCAACAAGCGGACTTGCAACCGCTTACTCTCTTGGGAGTGTGGTTGAATTTTTTCTAAGCCCAAGCTTTGGGCGGCTTTCAGACCGATTCGGTCGAAAACCAGTGATGCTCTTCCTCATGATTGGACCTGCTCTTATGCGTGCATTGTGTGCTGTGGTGAAGGAGCCCTTTTTCAGGATCCGTTTGTTGACGCTATTCTGAAGTTTAGCGTGCTCTTTGCTTCCCAATGCTGTTTTCAAGAATAGAAAGCCTTTTTTTAGTGATAGTGATTTCTGGCAGAGACTGGCTGTTTTGTACAGGATTGTACAGACTCTTGTCTTGCCTATGGGTCTCCTTCAGGAAATTGCTCAGATAGATGCCTGATAAGATAAGTCGATAAGATTCGATAAGTCGATAACCACCTTATTGATCTAAACATGTACTTCCTAATGCTTTCAACTGGCAGCCTGTTACGCCCAGACTCAGGTGGCTGGATTTTGCATCCGCGCGGGCGATTGGCATCCAACCCTTCATGGGAATGTGCGGGACCATGATCAGCGATGTGTACAAAGCCGATGAGCAGCCGGGTGCAAGATCTCAACTGGTGGCAGCTCAGGCAGAGCTGGAGATTTCAGAAACAGGAAAACTGAAATCTGACTTTTGCATCGCATATATTCCTCAATATATTCCATATCCATCCCTATCTTTTCTTATCATTGATGAATTGATTGAATTGATGAAGCATTCTGATATGTTGAAACTGTTTGGTTGAGTTCAATGATTTCAGGCCTTTGGCAGCATTCTTGGCAACTACCTCTCTGGTTGGTGGAATGCAAGGGCTGGTCCCGAGTCGACTTATTTGTGTACTGCTGGGGTTCCTATTTTGACACTGCTCTTTGGGTCGTTTTGCTTGCAAGAAACGAACAATGCCAAGAAGAACAACCATGAGATTCAAGGAGCAAAAGCCAGCAACCTTGCAGGTTCAAAGTCCTACCTCGGATTGCTTCTGGATCCAGAATGTTGCCTTCTGGCTGGAGCTCTTGGTTTGTATGAGTTCATGAACTATCCACCGATGAACTCAGTATCAATCTTGTTCATGAAAGAGCGGCTGAATTGGGGACCGCTGCAAGCTGGCCGTTTCGCTTCTGGACATGCTTTGGCAGTATTTACTGGATCTTTGCTTGCTGGCCGGCTCATTCAAGTTTTTGGGAAGTACTATGTGAGTTTGACCAACGTCCTCACTGCTTTGGCATTCTTCATGTGGGCAAAAGCGAAGAATGGTTGGAGTCTGGTTGCTAGCCTGCTGCCATTGTCCTTCGGAACAGGTGCCCTTGGGGGCACGGATTCATCCGTGTAACACGTGTGACAAGCCCCACACAACACTTCCGTCATTACATGCAATTCTGAGTGACTTTGAGGTGCCACAGCCAGGATCTCTAGAAGGTTCTTAGGATTTTGTGTGTTGGAACTACACCTCAACCAAATCCAAATGAAGCAAGCGTGGTTGCTTTGAGATTTCACTCAGATTGAGATTTACATCCACAGTCCACATTGTGAACTCTTGGAGCCAACCATTTGTCGAGGGTTTTCGCTTATTTTCCACGCGGTCATGTGCTGGGTGTGGCAGGTGAACTGCTGTTGTTCCAATCGCTGCCTTGCCAGGCAGATGTGTAGTGTATATCGTATCCACCTATCTGTTTGCCCGTCTCCGTCTTTGTGTCTCTCTAGTCTATTTGTCTGTTTGAGTCTATCTGACCTAATCTAATCCATTCTAATCCAATATAATATAATCTAATCTAATCTTTTCTTAACGCCACATTCTGATGTGATGCATGTTCGTTCACAAATATGCCTATGATATATATATATATATGTATATATATATATATATACACATACTATATATATATACACATAATGTGTATATATATATACATGATATAATATATATATATACACATTATATATACACATATATATATATATACATAATATATATATATATATGATTATATAATATAATAATGTATATATAATATGATATAATATATAATATATAATAGGATATGATATAATATTTATGATATAATATATTATCATATAATATGATATAATGTGATATTATATAATATGATATAATATAATATAATATGATATGATATGATATGATATGATATAATAATATATATATATATATATATCTATAATATAACATGATGTGATATGATGTACATCTTGCATATACAATATTCTGCATACGGAAACAGACTTTGGACATTCTTGCAACTCTTGGCGTTTTGCAGGTGGCAATGCGGTCCTGTTGACACGCTTCGTGGAGCGAGCTGTATCTTTGGGTTGGACTCGGGGTGAGGCGACTGGGGTGGTGCAGGCTGTTGGTGCGGTGGCCCGCATGGCAGCCCCACAACTCTTTACACGACTTTGGCTTCGCGCCGTTGCTCAGAAGGGACAAAGTGCATTGCCACTGGGTGCTCCTATGCTTTCAGTGTCTGTCATTGCGCTGCTCCAGGCAGGGATTTCGCTTCAGCCATTCCAACAATCACTAAGTCACTAAGTGCTATTTCCATTCCACTTCCAGTTTTTTTTCTGCACCCCTAAATTTGCCAGGAGATCTTATATCGGTGTTCGCTTTTGGTGCGTTCACGCTGAGATGATTTGCGGCAAACCTATTGACCGCAGGTTGCTCACAAGAAAAATGATTTGCACGAGATGAGAGTGGCGTCAATATACGGACGTTTCCAAAATGGGGGTACCCCCAAATCATCCAGTCTAGTAGGAATTTCCATGAAATACACCATCCAGCTATTGGGGTACCCCCATTTTAGGAAACCACCATATCATATCCACCCTTGAAATTGATCAAGCCCTTGATCTTGATCAAGCTATTGCCTTTGCCGTGCTCGTACACCATGATTGCACCATGGGCCCAGTACGTTTCGCTCTGGAAGCTCAGTACAAAGCTTGAGCATGTGGGATTGAGTTAGAACCATTGACCCGTTTAAATGGGATGGTTGAGTATGGTTTCGCACTGAGAACGACCAAGCTTTCGGGTCTATTGTAACCCATGTTTGAGAGCCCTAGCCATGTGAGCAGAAACATGTCGTACCACCAACACAAGCCAATTACCCGACATGATACTTTAAAAGAGTTGCTATGGCAAAATGTCGCAGAGTCACCGTGCCCGGGTCTCAACACTGTTGCCGGTTAGTCGTTTGCATGTAGCTGACTTCCCAGCAAATCTTTGTTACCTTCAGGTTCTTCTTTGTTGTTCTTTGTTTGTATTTGTCTTTGCTTTATTTCTGGCTGGATGGGTGACATGGTTTTGACTTGTTCACACAGGATTTCTTAGGGTCATGTTTGCCAGCAACAAGTTACTGGCAGCCCTGTGCGCTTCTCCTTACAAGCTGACCGACCAAACTCTGAGGTGGTTTCTATCGGAGATGTTTCAGTGCAAGCGAAGGATGATCCTTCCCATCTTGCAGCTTGTTTTGCAACATGCCAAAATTTCCAACATGTCCGTTTTTCTACCTCGAATGTGCTCGATTCAAGTCATTTCAACTGTCTTATATACTATATATATACACATATGTACAGTATTACATATATAGATAGTGTCCAAGCCTTGGCTTTGAAGAGAAAGGCATGCTCACTTCTCTGCGGCTAAGGTGCCAGTGACTCCGTGGCTTGGGTCTTGCAAGGCAAGGCGGGTGTGTCTGAAAATGTTGTGTACCCCTAAACCCAATGGTTTTGCTGATCATTATCCCTATTAAATGGCTATTTCATTGGGAATATACCCTATTTTCAGACAAACCCATGCAAGGAGGCTTTTGGACCCTTACCTGGCTTACCTTCCCCCTGTATCCTCCCACATGCCACTTCTGTGGCAACCAAAATGTGCCAAATGTGCTGTTAGAGATTCCAACATGGGCAACGAAAATGTGCCAAATGGGTGGTGGAAATGCCAAAATTGACGCCCAAGATCTGCTATTTTTCAGTTATTGCAAAAAGGCCAGTTCAACCTACGCAAATCCTAAACATTGCAAAGGCGTCAAGGGCGATAGAAAACTCAAGACCTTGTGCAAATCAATTCGCCACCATCCCCATCGGTCAAGTAGAGGGTGCGATACTTCCATTGCAGATGCTCGCTCGGGGGATAGAACCAAACTATTATAAAAGAAACGGTGAAGGTCGTCTTCCAGTGACTGCAAGTAGGTTCAGGCAGTTTGAGTCTGAAGAAGCAGGAAGTTCCCATTATTCTAGGGTTGGTTTTCCGCACCTTAAGATCTCCATGTGTTACTTGACCTCGAAGCACAGTCCAAAGCGCCAGTGTAACACTCCAATCAGCATCAGGAGCCTTCGCAATCAGAGCTTGGAGTGCTGAGATGGATGATGCAAAAGGCAACTTTCGGAGGGAAACAATTGAGATGGATGAGTTTCAAGATGTTTTCAGCATGTTTTGAGCATGTTCAAACAACTGGAATCCATGCTGGGAGCTAGTCCCAGTTGGCCCTGTGGCAGCCATAGCCATAGCCCAATCCACTCGTTGATGATCATTTTCCCTATTGTTTGATTGCCATGAATTTGGTTATCACCATTTTCAGACATAGCCATATAAGATCATATAAGCATGTTAGGTATCCCATCATACCATTCCAATTGCATCCTTATTGATGGTGAAATCACCCATGTTCAGTGCCCAAAACGATATTGGTACTCGTAACATATCAGAATTGCCTTCTTGACATTCCTTTTCAATCGAGGCACTGCTGAAGCAGGACATGTTCTTGCTTGGGCCGGCAGGCCCTTTGCTCAGGCACCGGAAATCATCCAATCCTTTTGCTATACCCCAAAATGATCATTTAATCTGGAAAATGATGATTAAGATGATTAAGATGTTTAACCAGCGGATTTAGAGGTACACAATTTTTGGACAAACCCATGTTCAAGATCTGTGGTTGACTTTCAAGCAAAGTGGGGATTGCCATTGCCTCGGTAGGCATATTGCATTTCGCTTTTGCGAAGTACTTGGACGAGAGGCCGCAGATCTTTCTGCCACAATTCTGTGAAGCTTGGCTTTGGGGAACTTTTGAGCATGTTAGATTTTTAGGTTTAGAGGAGAAGAGTCTTTGATTGCTAGTTTCATTATGTTTCATTTATGTAATCAAGAACCTGTGATTTGTATACAACATCAATGTGCTGGCAACATCAACTGATGTCGGCATGACGCACATCCTTGCATTCTCCCTCTTCTTAGGGATTCAATCAATGTGTTTCACTAACGTGCCCCATGAACCCAAGTGCACAGCCAACATTGTTTTAGAAGTTGATTTCTGCCTTTTCCCAGAGCACAAATTCTCAACCTGGCAACTAGCCCATGCTCATGCTCGCCTTGAGAATCATAGTGAACAGTTAACGTGGGTGCCGTCCCCAGAAGGGTCCAGATGCCTTGGAAGCGACAAGAAACGCAATTGCCCTGTAGGATATAGAAAGGCCAAGTGCATGGAACAAGACATTGGCGCTTCTGGGTGCTTTTGGTGCAAAATTGCATGCTCAAACACATTTGCTGGTCAGATGGAATATGTGGGCATCACGCAGGATACAGGCTGGTGATGGCTGGTGCATGTGATTCGAAATTGCTGTTGTATGTGATTGTACAGTTGTACAGGGGCGGGTACAAAATAATGCTATCAAAAAAATGGTGCATTCATTTTAGCAAAGGATGCTTCCCAGCGAAAAATTCTGGGGCAGGTGAAGCAGATTTGAAGCAAAGATGTGAGATTTGTGATGGTAGTATTGAGTTTTGGCCTCGGTTGCATGACCATAGCGGCAGTGTTCAGCTGTTCAGCTGGTTTTCCATGTGAGCTAACGACAAGTGACACTTTTGGAACCTGGGTCTTCGATGGAATGCACCAGGTATGTGGATCAACCACCTGTAAAAGCTGCAATTCATGGACGGGTTTTGGTGTGGCGGGCCCAGTTGCAGACAAGCGCTGACAAAAAGGGCAGATTTTTTTGGCCTTTGGCTACCGGATCCAACTGGCCAGTG
>Ga0126342_10014533_pt1:0-2500 | contig 13891 bp, 16 predicted proteins | sample Cyp1metagenome_FD_92528 | JGI IMG/M metagenome (GOLD analysis project Ga0126342, IMG submission 92528) | Coral microbial communities from Lord Howe Island, Old Settlement Bay, Australia - Cyphastrea 1 metagenome | ecosystem: Host-associated > Invertebrates > Cnidaria > Coral ...
ACACTACACTATTGGTATATATATATCATCCATGTATCTATACATCATCTGGTATATGACATCTGGTAAATGATATCTGGTATATAACATATGTATATATATATATATCTGGTAAAGAAATGTATTTATCTGGTATATTACACTACACTATTGGTATATATATTATATATATAAATCATGTATCTATCTATACATCATCTGGTATATGACATCTGGTATATGATATCTGGTATATATCATATGTATATATATATATATATCTGGTATAGATATGTATCTGGTATATTACACTACACGATTGGTATATATATTATATATCATCCATGTATCTATACATCATCTGGTATATGACATCTGGTATATGATATCTGGTATAGATATGTATTTATCTGGTATATTACACTACACTATTGGTATATATATATATATATTATATATATATATGTATCATCCATGTATCTTTATATCATCTGGTATATGATATCTGGTATATATCATATGTATATATATCTGGTATAGATATGTAAATATCTGGTATATTACACTACACTATTGGTATATTATATATCTGGATATCTATATTACAGATATGTAAAGATATCTGGTATATGATAGATATGTATATATCATCCATGTATCTATATATCTATGGGATTAAATCTATATATATATGTATAATATCCATTATAAATCATCCATGGAATCCATAATTGATATATCTATATGCAATATCCATGGATTGGATATATCATCTATAAATATTGGTTTATATACAATATATCTCATATATCATATGTATATATACACATACATAGAAAATAATTAGTAGATATTTCTGAAAATATGTAAATATTCCACTAGTATATATCATATCTAATTATATCTAGATGTGTATATCTAATTTCATTGGATACTAGATATGATATAGTCAACATGCGGATAATGGTACCACTAGCTTGGATATCCGGCCGTAAATTTTCCTATGTAAATATTGGATAAGATATCTTTCTTTTTGGGAACATCTAATCTATTTGTAGGAACTAGAGATACCTATTGAACATGATCAATAAACGGATATGCATACATACACGCACACATATATACAATTATATATATAATTATATATGTACAAATATGTATCCAATCTAGTTGGTATATGTCTCGAGTTACTTTTTAAACAATTATTGATTGAGGGAGTTATATATTAACCCCTTCGGGGTTTCGTCATGCCTGATATCCAATCATCAATCTATCTGCCATGTCTAGGGGTTATTCGATGGATATTTGAAGGCTTCTCGTTGAGGAATTACAATAAGCTCATGGGGTTCCATGGGGCTCATACCGTTTTTAGGTTGGGCGAGGGTTCTCGGGTCGCAATGTTGGCTACTTTCCGACTGAGAACAACATCTTTCATCCAAAGTCTGTGTCGGGAGGATAACTTTTTTTGTGTGAACATGAGTCAAGACCCGTCAAACTATTGAGGTCTATTGTTTGGGTTGGAGTGACAAGAGCGGTTGGATGCATTGTACAGTCGCTAGGTAAAAATTGTTTGAACAACAGTTGATGGTGTTCAGTGGTGGGCTTTGGATACTTTCTGATGGACTTTCTTTCCGATTTTTGGCCCATGGCATTTCGTCAGTTCTGTCATTGCTCGATTCTTGGTGGTGTAGCGCCTAGAGAACACATTGTTATTTGCCAGGGCTATGGTTTTCAATTCAATGTGACATTCAGATGTTAGGGACAATTCGTATCCAACATCATGTATTCTCTGGTAATCAAACATGGCAATGGAAAATCCATCAATTAATGGATGCTTTTCCAAACACCATCTATCCAGGATTTCCTATTGCCATGTTTGATGATCAAACAAGGGTATCCCATGTATTCAAACAAACCATCAACTCTCATGGTTTCACCGTTTTCCACTTCCAGTGAGTGGCGCGTGTCGGTCCTGCAGCTTCTGAGCCCTTTTGGCACAGCCAGGGATTGTTCCCAGTGAGTGAATAGACTTGCGAAGTCCACATTTCTTTGTGGGGAGAAATCATGGTTTGCATTCGGATCCCCTGGAAAAACCAACCCAAGTGGGATCTGCAAATTAAAAGAACGTCCGCAAGTATCAACACTAAAAAAAGGGGGCTATGAAATTCCTCGTCTTGTGGGGTTTATACCCGCTCATAAACCACAAATTGGGGGATGGTTTATCATTGTGGACCCCAGTGTGACCATTTATCACCTGCTTGGTGTTGTCACACCCTCTGCAAGAACCAGTCATTGTCATCATCCCAAAACCTTTCAAATAAATTTGAAGATAGCACATGATTGAAACCAAGAACAAATATCTTGATTTTCTTGATCATTCATCCGATTTTTTGGTCATTAAACCTTGAACTTTACCCAATTTTGGAAGGCAACTTCACACTCACTGGGATGGGTTTACCCAAGGGGGGATTGATATGGACGTTCCGCGCCAGCGGACCTTCAGCGCACTTGGTGTTGCTTC
>Ga0126342_10014533_pt1:5000-13891 | contig 13891 bp, 16 predicted proteins | sample Cyp1metagenome_FD_92528 | JGI IMG/M metagenome (GOLD analysis project Ga0126342, IMG submission 92528) | Coral microbial communities from Lord Howe Island, Old Settlement Bay, Australia - Cyphastrea 1 metagenome | ecosystem: Host-associated > Invertebrates > Cnidaria > Coral ...
TGGGGAACGCCTCAAGTAGATACAACGAAAAAGATGATGCCAACGTCACCAGTACCAAATCATCCTCAAAGACACCATCTAGATTCTAGATGATTGACTCCGTTCAAAAACGACAACTCACCAACCCGTCCCGTTGGTTCTGAGACATCTTTTCAACCCACTAAGTCATCATTTCTGGAAATATAACCTAGCCATAAAAAATATTCCCATATATTCTCCCATTCCAACAGTTTATGTCCATTCTCTTCCAATGAAAAAAACACCATGGCGCTCCAGACGTCCGTCGGACTAGACCTCCACCGTGGGCGTCGACTGCGCCGTGTCCACCTCCGTGGAGGCTTCGGACTCCTCCGAGGTGGGCGCCGAGGACGGCGCCTTGAGAGGTTTGCCGGAAGCGTGGCAGACCACCCAGGCGGCTAAGATCAGCAGAATCAGGTGCATGAAGATGATGGTCAGGAAAGGAGACGCCTTGCTGCTTGTTGCTTGATGGTTGGTTGATGGTGATGTGGGGTTGGGTCAAAATCAAGGGATGGTGAGAACGGGAGAAATGCCACTTGGGATGATGGAGTGGGGTGAAACAGCTGAAAACCTGTGACATGGCTACTTCAGAAACTTGCTGTGGGTACCCCCTCCAAAACCCCAATGGTTCAAATGCTGGCTAACTATGCAGGCAAAGAACAAGGAGCAACAAATCACTAACACAAGCATGGTGAACACATTGAATACTTATCTCTCTCATTCACTTGTACTCAGTCAATTTGAATGAATTGCCCTAAACCATCCTCTCAACGGACCAAATATATTGCACCTACTAAGGTCCCGCAATTTTGCCCAGGTGCCTCGCTGACCCTCTCACTCCAGGGCTCCTGTGATTCAAGGCTTGTTGCTACAAATTTGTGCGCGCCAAAAATTCTACCAACATGTGAGACTCAAAGCGGAAAGGCCATTCGTGGTAAACTGACAGCAACATATTATGGCTAACCTTACTTACCATTACTTACCCTTGGATGCCCCAAGAAGGATGCGACTATTCCACCATTCACACCAGTCGGTTTACACAGATACCTCGTTATCTCAAACATTCTCAAACCAGATCAAGTACACCCCGGATCAATGCACCTCGCTTATTTATGACGGCGGTGCCTCCGAGTTTATGAATGGGTTGGCGGTTGGCATTGCCTGGGATGGGTTTTGTAAGCAACATTTATAACTACAGCTTTTCTATTAACATTCACCCACTATTTCAGCTGAACATGACTTGGGCCGGTTGGTCACCATGGAATGACGCGGAGGTTCCACCTCCCCAGCGATGGGATATCAATCCATGACTGGGATCCAAGTGCCTAGAATTTTCCACCTAAAATGGCCATGTATCCGGGGTATCCCCCAGTATCCGATCATTTGTTCCATGATTGTCCCAATTTTTTTTCGCTGGTTAGTGATATAGCATAAAAAAACCATCCCATTGACATCCCATGAACATATGCATGTATCCCATGAATATCCCGTTAACATCTCAAGTAACCAGCGTTTACTATCTCATTCGCTAACATCTGAATTTTCAATAGTGAATGGCAATGGGATTATAACAAACCATGCATCCCATTGTATCACAATTTTCATTCATGAATGGTATTGCACTACATACCACTACTATCCGATTGACATCCCAATTTTCCAATACTGTCAACCCTGGATTAATAACCACCAAACGGCTTCTTAATTGGTGGGTACCACTAAGTATCAGAGTATCACTGTTTTGGGAGGACGTACCCCCTCTAACTTGAAAGAAACAAGAACTATCAATCTGGGGACGTCGGGGAAGCCCATTGGGAAACCAACGAATTTTCCCATGGGGATCGCCCTCTCCTCCTCGCGCATGAAGTACAGCGCTGTGTTACCGGCGCTGCCCACCACGTCGAAGAAGGTCACGCCGAAGGAGTAGCCCTCGATGGACATGCTGGACACGAACTCGTGGAACCTGGGACCGGAAGCGAAACTGTGGGATGGTGAAATCTGCCGTGCATATATCGTATAATCGTACAATCAAAAAAATATATATATATGTATATATATATGTATATATATATATGTATATATATATATATATATGTATATATATATATATATGTATATATATATGTATATATGTATCTCTCTCTCTCTCTATCGCCATAACGGAGGTTCAGTTGCGTATTCGTAGATATGTGTATCTATGGCATATTCTTAGTACCTAGTTGTGATAATCTTTACATCATTATTTTTGGACAAGGAGGGCTTCGGCAAACTCATGTCCACATCAAAACCAATGCCTTTTTGTGATGACTTGGGTATGCATGGAGTCAGTAAGCGGTTAAAAAGCATGATTGAAACCTGCTGTGTATGGGATATAGCTAGCCTCAAATTTGTTTACATGGCTTGTAATACAATTGCCTTATGTGGGATGCACATCCAAGTAAGGCTGGGGTGGTTGAAGCCAAACTGAATACCCCCAAACTTCATAGTTGACCTAGGATGGGGGCATAATTTTTACTGAAGATATTGAAAAAGAAGAATGGGGGGCGGGGGTTTAATTGGGCGGAATGAACTGGGAGATTGAGCAACAAGACTGTGGTGAGGGGAACATCGACTGACTGGGGATATTGATCAGTGAGGCTGGCAATAATGGCTTCCACAGCTGGTGGATCTCAGGTTTCCCCCAGTAAGTCCTCCATTTTGGACCTGTCGGAGCCGAAGAAAGCCGTGGAACTCGGGAAAGAAGCCCAGCCCAATGAGAATGCTGGGGACCAACTCACCCAGGATGAAATCCAGCTGATCACCTGACTTGACTCAGGCTCGGCTCCAAGATCGCCAAATGTTGCTGGTGTTTTTTTCTAGTGTTTGGGGCCTTTTTGGTGAGAAAAGGTCGCTCAAATCTCGGCTAGACTAGGCAGGCTAGTCATACTCCCCAATTATCCAATTCCTATCCTGGGCATTTGCGCAGGTAGACCGAATCCAAGTTGCCTGTGGTGATGAAGAAGAGGTAGCATGCAGCACAGGCTAAGCAAGAGAGTACCTGGGATGCGACGCGAAGGCCGAGGATCAAGGAGAAAATATGTCAAACAAATAAACAATGTGATTCATTTAATATGCTAGATGATCTTTCAGTTGGTTGTGCCTATTGAATCACAGTCTATTCCAACTTTGAACTCAGCCGCAATGGGATAACCGCCAGGTTGGATTACCAGAGGCGTTTCGGAAGATAGTCCAGCGTTTCAATTCACTTAGTACTAACATGGGCACTGCAACGGCCCAATGAAGAAAACTCAAATAAAACTTAGGGAACTGGGTAGAATCTTAATCCTTCTCACAGGCAAAGAAACTGGCTGGAAAACCTCCTAGGTCCTGAAGGTGTATAACTGGAAAAATCATCGAACTCAATGGGACATTTTCCTTTGCCATGGCCACAGGCAGCTGGAGCCAGGCGTCGGTGAGAACAGTGTAGGCCGCGGTCATCAGCAGGCGTCGACGGCAGCCTTTCTCTACGCGATGGAAGAAATACATCTGAACTTCCTGGGGATGCTGGGAGAAAGTTAACCTCCGAAGTTTTGGAGAAAACAAACCGTGGTTTAATGATAGAGGTTTCACGTGTTCCATCACAATCCAGCCGATAGCAGGTTAATACGCCCCCAGTGGTTGGTTAAGACACCTTTGATACAATTCAATAAGCCTGTTGGGAGGGGCACCTTCAGGGGGGTTGTTAAGGGTTTCAGCGGAACCTTTAGTAAACAAAACGAATTATGATCTTCGCAGGAAGAAGCCAAAGAATTTCAGGAATACTAAAAGAGAAGTTCCGGATACCTGATTTGGCAATAGAACATGCCTCATTTGTAGATTGTCTGCATGCCGGGGAGAATTTAATTAAAGGAACAAGTGCAGGACACCATGGTTTTTCCCGGCAATTCTGGGGGTATCCACTTTTTGGGATGGGGTCCATTTTTTAACGGCGAGATGAACATGGGCCAAGACCTACCGCAATCCCAGTGATACGCAGCGAAAAATCACCATGACCAAATCAGATTGACCATACCAAATATGCCCATATGAGCATCTGTGGGACCTATTATATTGACAGCCATAATTTTCTCCCAACTCAGCACGGGAACCTGGGATCCTCTACTCCAAAAAGCGCAGGTTTTCTGGTGGGACCCCTGATCTAGACATACCAGAATAATTCGGAAACATGGACGCACACCGTTTTGGGGATATTTCCCTTTATATCTGCAATCAATACCCTATGATAACCTGCATAAAATTCCAAAACAGATTTCAAGTCATTTTGGGCATTACATCCCTTAACTAATTTTTCATCAATGCTTGGGTCGGGCAATGTGGTAGACCCGACACAGTCGAGCGTCACAAATGCCACAGCAGAAGACCTGCATGAACATACCTCAGAAGCCACGTCCAATACCATTCTGTTTGATCTACCCGCTGGTAATGTGTTACAGGTTGCATGCGAACTGGAAGCCATGGCCCATAATTAGATAGTTCGATGATTTATCGAACTTAAGAATGGTGATTTTTAATAGCAACTGTTAAATTACCAAAGGGTGAGCCAAATTCTTGGGCAACCACGTTTTTTTTTAAAACTAAAGGAAAGAGCAAACCCCAAGTTTTCCCTTCGACCAATGGCCAAGATAAGTGGCGCTATGGAGGCCACTCAACTGGGGATAGGGGCCTCTCCACGAACCGAATCAGCTCCATGGCTTGGAAAATCCACTGTTCGGTGGGTTTCCCAACTACAAACACTACAACTTCCATTGACTTCGTGGAGTGCCCCATGATTTTCCCATGGAAAAGCTTCGACACCGGAGACCCACCTGTCGATCCAGGTTGCTCAGCGCGGAAAACCAGGACGGCTGCCTAGGGACGGATCAGCGCGGACAACGTGGGTAGAGATGGAGGGTCTATGACAGTCGATGAAATCAGCAAAATCAAATTAGAACATCCTGAAATTCCAGGAAAATCACTTGTTAAACAAATCTTTTCAACTTCATTTTCTTATTGCCAAAAAGAATAACCATGGAAGGAAGGCGGGCCCAGATTAGGTGTGAACATCGTGGGATTTTCCCTTGGGAAGCGGTCCCGCAAGGTGGCCCAAATAGCGTTGGCGAACATAGCTTGGTTGACTCGGTAAAAATACGGGATATAACATGGTATACCTAGACTATACTGACTGGTGTTTTTAAACTAGCTTTATATAGCTGGGGGGCCCCGCCTTACAGAGGGATCTTCGATTGTACCGGCCATTCACCAACTAATGTGGAGCCATGGAAGATAGGATGGGCTAGTGATATACCCACTTTGGTCAAGTTCCTCATTCTTGGTTGAATCTCCTATGTTTGTTGCTTTCGGTTCTACATTTATCGATTTGATTGCCAGTCGCCACCAGGATCACTGGCATCATTCAGGTGGGCCTTCCAGAATTTTCACCTTTGTGAAGTGCCAATACTTTCCATTTGAAACAATCATAATAATAATTAATAACGGTGGATTATGGAAAATAATGATAACTATTTTCCATTTGAATATTATCATTATCCATAACCAATGGGTTGGTTAATTATCATTTATATATATATATGGATAATATAACTAGATAACTATCAGTTAATAATAATCGTTTAATTATATAATGATAATTATCAGTTGTATTATGTTTCCAATTGGCTAATTATAACCAATTATCATGATCCAATCCAGACACCATCTATGGATACCTGTGGGAGTTTCCCCATGCAGGGTTGACTCAGTATCCCAAAGGGTTTAATAATCTACAAGGTGGGCCCTCCCAGTTCTAAGTTAGTTTATAACTAATTAACTCTAGTTACACCATCAATCCAACAGTTAACCAAGTGATGTTCACCAACTTAGCTAGAAATCAACCATGAATATCATATTTTTCAGGGTTAAATTCATCTAGATCCTCATTTCCTAGGCTTTTGGGATCCCAGCGGCGTGTGAGCTAAGGTAACCCCAACGAAGAGAATGCCGGCCACGTGCCACGGGACCACCAGGCCCCAGGATAATCCTCACCGACAACTGGGGCGGGGGTTGAACGGCTGGGAAAAATATAGGAAAATCATAACTGGTTGGTGGTTGAGCCCTACCCCTCTGAAAAAATATGAACGTCAGTTGGGATGATTATTCCCAATATATGGAAAACATGTTCCAAACCACCAACCAGATAAGAAAACAGTTGGGTAATTCTAATCTTTTCATTTTCTTGGGGTAGTGGTGCTTCATCTTGCCATACGGGCTCTCGCAATTACGATAATCTAGCTTTAATGTTGGGATAAGGTTTTGTTTCAGAGTGGACGACACCCAGAGATATACCTCATGGTTTATCTTTCTGAGTAGAAAGTAATGAACCATGGGAAGGAGTGGGGTACTCATAGGGAATGGGGGGAACGCAATCAACAGTCGAGGATTTCATCCAGCAAACATAGAGGTTTTAGCCAATGTTTGAAAGAGTTCGACCAACAAATAAGAAAAAACATCTTCAAACATGGGATTTCATTGCCAAGAAAAGGATCTAGCTATATCAAAAGGGGGTTCAACAACTGGCTGGTCTTCTCGCAGGAACACTCCCGGACTCCCAGCAGTGATTGATGAGGGGCACCGCATATATTTGGATTCATCCCCAGTGATATTTGGATGCCTTCAAGACAACCCAGCGAAATTGACATGGACAAATTGCGGGATAGAAAGCACCTAGGGTTTTCCGGGTGGAATGTAACTTGTGCACATAGAAAAAATGATAGACTCTGTTGGTGAAAGGAGCCTTGAGTTCGACCCGTTACCAAAGCCATTGATTTTATTACCGATCACACCATCAACAGTGAACACCATCACGTCCCGGTGCAACGTCGACGCATGGTCCTTCTGTGCTGCGGCGGCGTGTGTTCAGAACCACTTGGGGCACCAACATCAACGCGAAACATAGGGTGCCAATACCTGGGCGCACATGTCCCTAATTCCGTAATTAGAAAATAAGATGGTTTCTGCACAGATGTACCCTCAAATGGAGGTTTCCTAAAATGGAGGTATTCCCAAGTCACCATGGGTTTGAATAGTATAATCGCCGAATGACTTGGATGATTTGGGGTACCCCCATGGTTTAGGAAACCCCCAAATGTGGTCAGAGGTTGCCATGGCATGGGTTCCCTGCCTCCGCAGAGGGCTTGCAGCCAGACTGGCGCCATGGCAGTGAGCCAAGCTGTGCAAGTGCGCCACGGGCAAAGGGTGGTGGTATTTCAGGCAACTGGTTTTGAGCAGAACAGCATCGTCGATCACCACCTCGTTGTGGTAACACTTTTGCCCCCTTGGGGCCTCCCAGAAGAAACATCAGGACCTGCTGTTTATCTTAACGCTGCCGTTGTTTTGATGGCTCATCTCTTCGGTATCACCAGCCAAAAACTTGATTTGTTCATGCTATGTGGACCCTTCAAACTATGAAATGAATCACAGCTTCACCAGCCGCTCCCAACAAAGGTGCCAGGCTATAGCGCCAGCAGTACCACTAGCTGCTTCCACTCTAAACGACCATGACATCCCCACGGACGTCGAATCCAAGGGTCAAGTCCACCAAGCTCCGCGACGCACAAGGCTTCGATGGCATATCCTTGGTCAGCAAAGTTGGGGAACCTGTTCGGTTAGAAAGGGTTAGATATGGATCACTGGACGTTATTTGGTTGTATTCTTTACCTTTTTGGGGGACAGTTTGCCTTAGAAACATGATTTGTCCTCAGTTTTTTTTCACCAGAGCACAGCTCCAACGGCCTGAGCCCCAAAACTCTGGTCATCGGTAAACGGAAAAGGCATGAATCAACAATTAAAACAAGGCACCAAGCAGCGCAAATCAGGATTTTTCTACTCATGTTTCCCCACATGTTGTAACCAGTTTTACCCATTGGTTGTTTAAGGTACTCCAAATCAACCGTGGGTAGTCCCCCCAAGGCCCGGGCGGATGGGAGAAAGCCGCTGCATCATCTCCATGAACTGCGGAAACATCGGGGTGTCATGGGAAGCTTACCACCCAAGATCTGAACATATCATTGCCAATCTTGGATACCACAAAAAAGTTCGCTGTTGAAAGTGGATATTCCTATTGAACTAGCACAAGATTAAAGGATCAGCAGCTGCCCAGCGGCCCATTCAGTTGCTGAACCTAGATATAGCATCCTGGCGGGTGAATTCCAGGCCTCTGGGATGTCAAAAAGATCATGGCTATCCACGCCATGGGGGAACCACTGGTGATAAGGGGGCCTCCATTTCAACAAAACCACGAGGCATGTATTTTGATACCCTTGGTTATTTAACATAGCCATGGAGAATGGCCCATTTATAGATTGTTTACCTATTAAAAATAGTGATTTTCCATGGCTATGTTAGATAACCAGATGGTACTTCGCAAACAATCAAACTAATCTCATGCCTCTAGACTAGTAAAATTGCGCATAGTAAAATAGATCGATTGTGCTGAACCCAATAAGCCATTCCATTAATATGACTGGGAGTCACTTTACATCATCCCATTTCTAGGGGTATACCCTATTTCATAAACCTCGAACTTGGGGACGGCTTTACCACAATCATCTGATAATTTTGCCACAATTGTCCTGTAAATTGTCTCAGCCTTTCCCTATGATTGGCTTTTACCATGATAAAACAAGGTTTTCCAAAATCGGCTGTGACCCATCCAGATTAAATCCCATAAAATCCCATTACTGTGAGGGCCCATGGCCTTGAAGCTTCCAAGGTTTCATTTTAGGGGGCTGGAAATGTAGGCCCTGTATCAGTGATGGTTCCAAGCCGTGCTTGTCATAGTATAAACACTACAGGTTCAC